>Ga0325404_1001716_pt1 | contig 23234 bp, 8 predicted proteins | sample PopdelMetagenome_18_FD_205664 | JGI IMG/M metagenome (GOLD analysis project Ga0325404, IMG submission 205664) | Populus deltoides microbial communities from Bellville, Georgia, United States - Xylem-Control-R1 | ecosystem: Host-associated > Plants > Phyllosphere > Stem > Wood/Secondary xylem...
GTAACACGCCAAAACTACTTATAAAGAAGATATGTATATTATTATATATAATCATGAAAAAAACAAGGTAGGTAAATTATACTCATGGGCCACATACACGTGGTCGTAATTGTACACGGAGGAATTTCTATGGCGACCGTCCTCCGCCACCGCCCATGACGCGCACTCGGCCCCACTTCTTAAAGCGCTGCCTCACGCCGGGCCATACCCAACCCACGAAGATTCTCGCTAATCCAAATTACCATTACGCCCTCTTGCTTTTTTTCCCACACCAACCTACCACGTTGATAGGATTTAATTGCTAACTGGTCCTAATATTTACATCGAGCATTAATGCCCTCGCTTAAACCAACGGTTACTGCAGTGATTTAAGGGCTCGAAAATCTGATTTTATCGTGGGAATTATTTTGGAGGCCTCCAAAATTGTTTTAAGGGCCAAATCTGTCAAGTACACAGCATTATTTCTCTCTAAATTTAGCGTAATGCATGCTTTAAAAAAAATACATTTTCATATATTTTTTATTTTTAATATTATCACTTTAAAACAATAAAAAAACATAAAAAACAATTCAATTTAATATTTTTTAAATGAAAAATAATTTAAAAAACATAGAGTAATACGATGCTAAATAGACGTTTAATGTATTGAAATAAAAAAAATCTTTACAATCCAATGAAAAATAAAAGAATTTATTTTTCATAATCTTATTTGAAGCTTCGAATCTTTATAGAATAAATCACTTCCATTTCAATGATCGGACCGAATCAACATAACTTTTAAAATGCACTAATCTTGTTTTCTTTTACCCCAAGAATAAAGAAGCACCCGTCAAACATGGCAACACAATCTTCATTGAAAAAATGGATACCAATTTTCTATTTAATTAAAATTTCAAGATACAGAAAAATCTCTCTAAATCCCAAAAAAATAGCAGTACAATACAAGAGAATCAGGTAGAATTATAAAAAAAAATGCCTGTAGTTGCCAACTCTAGTTCGATAGGAATAAATAGTACTTCCGATGCATTTTATGACTTGCCAACTTTATTATTAATTTTATAATGTACGACAGTTCTCAAGAGGACCAAACAACAGCATAAGGAGCAAGCAACGACAGCAGGAGAGAGAAAAACAAACAAATAAAGAGGTGCACACAGAGGCACAGAGGGATCTAACAAACATGGGGTGATACCCGATAACAAATACAGCGGAAGCAGCCGTACTTGTTTTTCTTGTAGCTGCTAATCAGATTAATCTCGAAAAGCTTCCTATTGGTGAGTTCTTCTTTTTTGTTTGATCTTTCAACTGTCGCCGTCGTCTATAGTTACATCGTCCTTTGTTCAGTGCATGTCAACGGTCAATGGACCGTGTTTTTCTGCTCTTTTCGTGCTTGATTATGCTGTTCTTGTTCTTTTCTTAACTTCCGATTGCTTCTTCTGTTTTTTCTTTTAGACATGCTTTAACCTGCTGTGTATGATCACGCAGTCTTCTTCTTCTTCTTCTTCTTTTTTATTTAATTGAATAAATAAACTGATTCGTGATTCTTTGGAGAATATTTTTGTATTTCTTTATTTTATCAGATTCTCATACCTGGCTGTTTTTTTTAGTGTTCTTTCGATCAGGATTGTCATAAATAGAGAGCAGTTGCTCTTTCGTATACTGAATACTTTCTGGACTTGAAAGCTCTACTGATCAGGTATTTTTTGTTTTTAGTCTGGATTTATTTGTTTCAAGTTGTGAAGGATCTGATCTTATAAATTATCAGTGTTGTTAACATTGAAATTGAATTAAGCATGTTTTGTTTGTTGATTTTGTTGACATAGGTTCAAGGAGTGAAATACAAAGCTCAGTATTGAGAATCAGTGCTGGTTTGACTGGTTGTTGGTCGTATTTATATCTGGTTTTGGACTGGATCATCACTTACTGCTTCAAGGATCGAATTTTGTCGTGTCTGCGATCGGAATTGGAAAGTGGTAGTGCTTATTGGATTGAATTATGGCTGCCAGGTCGCAAGCAGATTCTAAACGGAAGTATTCATGGTGGTGGGACAGCCACATCAGCCCAAAAAACTCAAAATGGCTTCAAGAGAATCTTACAGGTATTGGTTTGTTTCTTAGGAATTTAGTTTGGATTTTTGTTTGGTGTGCAAGTGGGGTGTACATAACTGTTTAATCATTTTTCTATATATCAAGTGAGTGAGCTGGCTATTTGGAAGACATGGTAACCAAGACATTACAATGAATGGCACCAGCATTTTGCCTCAGCTGACTGTCAACTTTTTGAAGAATAGCTTTTATTAACCATCTTCCTTCTTAGGAAATAAACAAATTGAACTAATTTTAATGAAGATCGACACCTCATGTTAATTGTTGCTGCGTAGTTCTACGTATGCCCGCGTGATGAAGTGGATCTCTGATCTCCTAACATCTCTGCTGCAACCGGGGCCGAAAGGAAACTAATTAAAGAATTCAAAACAAATGAATGGAATCAGTTAAAACTCTTGAAATGTATGCACAAAATAAAAAAAAGTTGGAAGGTATTTAGCTTGCATTTACTTTTGGTGTGAGCCTTAATTGCACCTGGCTGCATTTGATCATCGCAAACATCTCTGCATTTACTTGCTGCTGTATATTCGATAACTTAAATGATAAACTGGGTACTAAAATCTAAGAATCGGATGATAATTACTGCCAATGTGATTTTCATGGTTGCAAAGATAAAGCTTCTGAAATTTGGTCTCATGCTTGTGTCTTTGCTTTTCATTTTCCTTACAATTGATAGGTTTATCCAAGGGTTCAATCTATAAGTTTTTTCTATTATGGCATGAAATTACATCACCTCTCTGATATCTTTGATCTCCTTATTTTTGTGAATTGATTGTCCTATTTCTTGGGTAAAGAAACCAAATTTTTGGAGAAACATTCTCTTTGGTTTGCTACACTATATCACTGCATAGTATTTAACAAAGAGTATCAGTTAACGAACTCTTTATGTCAATCCACACCCTGACTCTCCTTGGATGGTTTGTAATTCTGCTTCTAGTTTAATTTGGTGATTTGTGGTTAATAAAACTGCGGTTACTCTTTTAATCAGAAGATGGAACCGATGGATATATTTTATTGCTAATTACTTGTAGACCACCACAGTTTCTTGTACTTATTCAAAGTATATACTGAATTTGAGTTTTATCTTCTTTATTACTTCTTTCATTCTGTAGGTTTTGTGCTAGACTTACAGCAGCATTTGCTATCTATCGGCATTTAACTGTTCAACAATTCTCTTTTCTATGAACAGGTATGGATTTCAAAGTCAAACAAATGATCAAACTCCTTGAAGAAGACGCAGATTCCTTTGCAAGGAGGGCAGAGATGTACTATAAGAAACGCCCGGAGCTTATGAAATTAGTTGAAGAGTTTTATAGAGCATATCGTGCATTGGCTGAAAGATATGATCATGCCACCGGGGCCCTTCGCCAGGCACATCGAACAATGGCAGAAGCATTCCCCAACCAAGTCCCCCTTATGCTTGGCGATGATTCTCCTGCAGGTTCTGCTACTGATGGTGATCCCCGTACACCTGATATGCCACCAATACGTGCACCTTTTGACCCTGATGAGCTGCAAAAGGATGCTTTGGGTGTTTCACCATCTCATAGGAATGGAGCTTTTACTGAAGAATCAGATTCTGTTCCTGGAAGAAAGGGTTTGAAACAGCTCAATGATCTTTTTGGGTCTGGAGATGGGGTGAACCATGCTAAATTTTCAGAAGGGAGGGCAAGAAAAGGCCTCAGTTTCCATGATCCAGAGGAGAAAGAGCAAGGTGTGTGGAATGACAGTAGCCATGATCTCAAGGCTCGAATCCCATCCCAGTCTGAACGAGTGAGTCAAGCTGAGCTAGAAATTTTAACTTTAAAGAATGCGCTTGCTAAACTAGAAGCTGAAAAAGAAGCTGACCTGCTTCGGTATGAGAATAGTTTGGAAAGATTGTCTAATCTGGAGTCAGAAGTCTCTCGTGCAACAGAGGATTCCAGGGGACTTAATGAACGAGCCAGCAAATCTGAAGCTGAAGTTCTAACTTTGAAGGAAGCCCTTGCCGAGTTAGAGGCTGAAAAGAAATCTAGTTTTCTTCAATACCAGCATTGTTTGGAAAAAATATCTAATCTGGAGAACAGTATATCTCATGTCCAAAAGGATGCAGGAGAACAAAATGAGCGAGCTGGCAAGGCTGAAATTGAAGCTCAATCTCTAAAGCAAGACCTGGCTAGATTAGAAGCTGAAAAAAATGTTGTGCTGGTTCAGTACAAACAATGTTTGGAGAAGATATCTGATCTAGAAGACCAATTACTGAATGCACAGGAAGATGCCAGGAGGTTCAGTGAGCGTGCAGGTGATGCTGAAAGGGAAATTGATACCTTGAAGCAAGCTTTGACCAAGCTAACTGAAGAGAAGGAAGCTGCTGTCACTCAGTACCAGCAGTGCTTGGCAACAATTGTCAGCCTGGAGCATAAAATTACTTGTTTTGAGGAGGAAGCCCAAAGGCTTAACTCAGAGATAAATGATGGGGCTGTGAAGCTAAAGGATGCTGAAGAGAGGTGTATTCTGTTGGTAAAATCAAATCAAACCATGCAGTCTGAGTTAGAGTCATTGGTGCAGAAAGTGGCAGCTCAAAGTGAAGAAGTTACGGAGAAGAAGAAGGAGTTGGGGAGACTTTGGACTTGTGTACAAGAAGAGCGATTGAGATTCATGGAGGCCGAAACTGCTTTTCAAACTCTACAGCATCTGCACTCTCAATCTCAGGAAGAACTGAGATCTATGGCGGCTCAGCTTCAGAACAGGTCTGAAATTTTGGACGAACTGGAAGCCCGTAATCAGAGTTTAAAAGATGAAGTGGAGCATGTCAAGGTGGAGAACAAGAGCGTAAGGGAAGTCAACTTATCCTCAGCTCTGACTATACAGAATCTGCAAGATGAGATTTCAAGCTTAAGGGAGACCATAACAAAACTTGAAGCAGAGGTTGAGCTTCGAGTGGACCAAAGAAATGCTCTTCAGCAAGAAATTTACTGTCTGAAGGAGGAGTTAAATGACCTTAACCGGAAGCATCAGGCAATCATGGGGCAGGTGGAATCAGTTGGTTTCAGCCCAGAGTCCTTTGGGTTGTCTGTGAAGGATTTGCAAGATGCCAACATAAAGCTAAAGGAGGTTTGTGAGCAAGACAGAAGTGAAAAGGTAGCTCTTTTGGAAAAGTTGGAGATCATGGACAAACTTATTGAAAAAAATGCTCTCCTGGAGAATTCTTTATCAGATTTGAATGTTGAGCTAGAAGGGGTTAGAGAGAAGGTAAAGGAACTGGAAGAATCCTGTCAATCTCTTTTGGGAGAGAAATCCATTCTTGTTTCTGAGAAGGCTTTGCTGGCCTCTGAGTTGCAATTTGTGACTGATAATTTGGAGAAACTTACAGAGAAGAACAGCGTTCTGGAGAATTTCCTCATTGCTGCCAATGCTGAACTTGAGGGGCTGAGAGTAAAATCAAAGAGCTTAGAAGATTTATGCCTGCTGCATGAGAATGAGAAGTCTGACCTGGCCTCTATGAAAGGAAGTTTAACTTCTCAGTTGGACATCACTGAGAAAAGCCTGAAGGATTTGGAGAAAAATTATAAAGAATTAGAAGAGAAATATTCCCTTCTGGAGAAAGAGAGAGAATCCACACTTCATGAAGTAGAAGAATTACAGGTTTCTTTAGATGCCAAAAAGCAAGAACATGCTAATCTAGCCAAGTTGAGTGAGTCCCAATTGGCTGGTATGGCATCACAGATCTGCTTTCTACAAGAAGAAGGTCAGTGCAGAAAGAAAGAATATGAAGAGGAGCTGGACAAAGCTGTGAATGCGGAGATTGAGATCTTTATCTTGCAGAAAAGTGCACAAGATCTGGAAGAAAAGAATTTTTCCCTCTTGCTTGAGCATCAGAAGCTCCTAGAGGCATCTAAACTTTCAGAGGAACAGATCTCTGATCTGAAACATGAAAATTGTGAACAACAAGTAGAGTTGAAATGCATCTCTGATCAAATTAAAAATCTGAGAGTGGGACTTTATCAGGTGTTGAAGGCTCTTGAACTTGATGCAAACCAGTGTGAAAATAAAACGGAGCAAGACCAAAAACTTGTGAACCATGTACTCAACAAACTTCAAGAAACACAGGAGTTTCTCTTCAAGATGCAAGATGAAAATCAGCAGTTGGTCATCGAGAACTCTGTTCTAGTTACACTGCTTGGGCAACTTCAACTAGAGGTGGAAAATCTTGTGATGACTAAAAATATCCTTGATCAGGAGTTGACGACCAGGTCTGAGCAGTTCTTGGTTTTGAAGAATGAGAGCCAAAAGCTTTCAGGGATAAATGAAGTGATGAAATTGAAGTTAATAGAGGGAGACCACAAAGAGGAGGCTTTGAAGGTTGAACTAAGCAATCTTCACGGGCAGCTGTCAGACTTGCAAGGTGCTCACCAGAACCTACAGGAATTGAACTGCAAGGTTCTTGATGAGCAGAGGTCCTTGATGAGATCATTTTCTGACCTGCTGATGGAGAAATGTAAACTAGAAGAGGAAAACTGCTGCATTCTTTATGAAACTGTATCTCAAAGTACCCTTTCTCTAATTTTCAGGGATATCATCTGCGAAAAATCTGTGGAAACAAAAAGCCTTGGTGAAAATCTAGATAAACTGTGTCATGACAACAATGGTCTCAATGAGAAGGTGGAGATATTGGAGAAGGAGTTAGATAAGCTCAGTTCCTTAGAGGATGAGAAGAGAGAGTTGTGTGAAATGGTGGAGGATCTTAAGTGCAAGTATGATGAGGTCGGGATGATACAATCAGATCAAGAAATGCAGATCATCAAACTATCTGGAGATTATGATCAGAAAAGTAAGGAGGCTGAAAATTTTTGTGAAGTAAATCAGAAATTGGAGTCTGAAATGAGGAAATTGCATGAAGAATTTCAAGAAGTTAAAGTCAGGGAGGAAAATTTGAGTAATGAACTGGTAAAGGGAAGAAATGAGATTGAATTACTAGAGTCTCAGGCTGTTGCATTGTTCGGTGAACTACAGATATCTGCTGTGCGAGAAGCCTTGTTTGAAGGAAAGATTCGTGAGCTCCTTGAATTATGTGAGAGACTTGAAGATGGAAATTGCTCAAAAGACGTGGAGATCAACCAGCTGAAAGAAAGAGTTGGTACTTTGGAAGGCGGAAATGCAGACCTCAAAGCTCTGATGGCTGCATATTTTCCAGCTTTCATGTCTTTGAGGGATTGTGTAGCATCACTGGAGAAGCACACTCTTTCAGATGTGACATTTAATGAAGTTGACAACAAGGAACCAAAGGTAATTTCTATTTTATCTGATTTTGAATCGTTCTGTTATTGCAACTTTACTTGGCCTGGTTCTACAAGTGACATTATCAAAATCCCATCCATTAATTGTCTAATCATACTCTGTGGGGTTTGTAAAATTTATCACATCAATCACTCCTTGAGACTTTACCTGTGTTAACGTTTATAAGCTCTCATGCTCCATTCATACCCAGAGTTGATGTGCCCAGACATTACTTCTATACTATTATCATTGATTTTTTCTTTTGTTTTTGTTTGATAAGTTGTCAGCTTCTTTTGTGCAAAATTGGGGTTTATCAATGGTTATTCTTCCACTTCTTCCCCGTTCCCATTTAAACAAAGGCCCTAGTTACATATTTCTTCAAATCTTTTTTGTAGTACGTCATTTCTGAACCCTGTATTAAAGTAAGCTGGTTCTCATTTTCAATGCTGTTGGACAGGATTTATATAAGCTTCCTTGTGATGCACCGAATAATTTCAGTTGTCAATTATTCATAAGCTGCAAATACATATTGTTTTCTATATCAAGTTCATGGTTTTTGATATTTTGCTTATATTCCACTTGTTGCAGGATGCTGCAATGGTGGTGCATGCCGAAAGCTGTCAACAAATGAGTGAAGGACAGAGTAGCGTGGTCCCAGGTGGAACTTTGGACTTCCAGGAATTGCAAATGAGGGTTATAGCCATTGAGAAGGCAGTCATCGAGAAGGAGAGACTTGTTATGGTGGAAAACTTGAGTTCTCATTCCAAACTCGATGCTGCAATGAGGCAGATTGAGGAGTTGAAATCTGGAAGCAGCTTGCATCTAGCAGGTATTGAAACAAGGAAGTATGCCAAGCCAAATCCGGAGCAAGAGGAACTGAGGGCCGTGCTCAGTGATGATCTCAGGCAGCAGAAACAAACACGTGAAATCTCCGAGGATGGGAGTGAAGTGATGACAAAAGACATAATGCTTGATCAGATATCTGAATGTTCATCTTATAGAATAAGCAGAAGAGAAACTATGGAGGCTGATTATCAGATGCTTGAAATATGGGAAACTGCTGACCGGAATGACAGCAATGACCTGACTGTTGGAAAAACTCAGAAGGTGATTGCTTCACATGCGGAGAAAAAACACACCAGGCAGCATCCCTCCACAGAATCAATGATTGAGAAGGAGGTGGGTGTGGACAAATTAGAGATCTCAAAGACATTATCAGGGTCTCGTCAAGAAGGAAATAAGAGGAAAATTCTAGAAAGACTTGATTCTGATGCTCAAAAGTTGACAAATCTTCAAATAACAGTTCAAGATTTGAAGAGTAAGGTGGAGATTACAGAGAAGAGCAAAAAGGGAAAGGGTATTGAATATGATAATGTGAAGGAGCAGCTGGAAGAATCCGAGGAGGCCATCATGGAGCTGTTAGAAGTTAATCGCAAATTAATGAAGACTGTTGAAGACGAGCCATTGTACTTTGATGAGAAGTCCGCACTAATACCAGATGAGAGTGCCAGTGTCAGGAGAGTAAAAATTCTAGAACAGGCAAGAAGAGGATCAGAGAACATTGGGCGTTTGCAGTTGGAGGTGCAGAAATTGCAGTTCCTTTTGCTGAAACTCGATGGCGGAAACAGCAGTAGAGGAAACACAAAAATCACAGAGCGAAAAACAAGAGTTTTACTGCGGGACTATCTGTATGGTGGAACAAGAACTAGCCAGAAGCAGAAGAAAGGGCGCTTTTGTTCATGTGTGCAGCCTCCAACGAAAGGAGATTGAGGCGATTACATTTTACCGGAAAATAATCGGTGTAGTTCAATTTTTTTATTGAGACATTAGTTGCTTTGTGCATAAACTTTCCTTGCTAGATATGGTGTTATATAGAGGGCTAAACTCTCTTTGTTTTTTTGCCTTGCTTGCTTTGAGAGGACCCGGTCTTCTTTTAGTTTAGAGATCCTGCTGTACATGCCAGGCCCCGTCTAATCAGAAGAAGCTGCTCTATTAGAGCTTTGTTTTCCCCTTCATTTTGCGTGCATGTTGGAATACTTTTTCATAGCTCTTAAATTTAATTAGTTTCATTAATAATTGCGAATTCAAATGGCACCGGATTACTTGCCCACAGCATTGTTGAGATTTTTCTTCAAAACAGATTTCTAATTGTTATGCTGCGAGTGTTTTCCAAGGTCTTGCCTCGCGATTTTCCCCAAGGGATCAACTTGCTTGCAACATTGTTCTCCATGACCAGAGCAGCATCAGGATGCAATTCATCTGCACATATCCATTACAATATTGTGGAGTAAACGGCATACCAAGTATCAGGTCTCCACTTAAACTCGCTGAGGATTCTCCAGCTGCCCATTCACTGCAAGAACGACCTCACTGCAATCAAACTTGCAGCCTCAAGCCCGGCATTGAAAGTGGACATGGAAGCTGAGATTCCATCACTGCTTCAGGAGTTATGAGCCATGGAGGAAGAGGATAGCCTATCCCCATCACCAATATACTCTCTGGTTTCCGCTCCTTGAGATAAAAATGCTTGAATTTCCATGCAAACATTCTCCATTCTGACAGAGTTAGAAAAATCCTGAGCACTTTAATAGTTTTGGCACTGTCAAGCCACCAGGCCAACCTTTCATAATGTCTAAAAATCTCATTTCATGTACAACAATACCCTCCCGCAAGAACATGCTATAATTTCTCTCTCGGCCATACCAATCATCCGAGGTTTCCACTGCCGGAAGGGTCATGATGACATGCGCTGCATCAATTGCTCCGCAACAATTCGGAAAGCCAAACAAAGTATCGAATCTGCACATGATTTCCTGTTTTTTTTTAATATATTAAAATAATATTTTTTTTATTTTTTTAAAATAATGTTTGATATTAGTACTTCAAAACAATTCAAAAATATTAATTTAAAAAAATAATAATTAAAGTTTTCACTAAAACGGCGTTTTATAATGCTAAAAAAAAAACATATAAATAAAGTGAGAATAACACTTGCAGCTAAAGCTGATATATATATATTAACTATCTGCAAGCGGAGGAATGAGAGTGCTTTTGACTTCCGGAATCAGGACTGGCTTAACTGGCACGTGCTAGGAAAATTCTTCCATGGGCCTAACCAATGGGGCCCACTTTTCAAGATCTCCGGTTTAAGTTTTAAGTTTAACAGCTAAACATAGCATGGGCCCCAAAATCCATCCAAATGCTATCTTAGATAGTCTCTTCCGAGCTACACCAGTTTTATTTAGGACTAGTATAGTGGACACGCGCTGTTAGGTAGTAACTTTTTAAATCTATTTTTATTTAATTATATAAAATTAGAATAGATATTCATATTAAAACTCTGAAAAATAATATTTTTAATCAAAATTATCTTTTCTCCTTTTTATGTAACTTTCTTGTTTTTTACAACAACATGCCCTTAATATTAGCAATATTCACAGAATATTGAATTCAAGAGGAAAACATGCATATTTTAAATAAAAAAAAACTCCCCTTTTTTAATCATGTTTTTTTTTATTTTAATGAAAAAATATTTTTACTAAGATAACCTCATATATATTAAATATTAAAATTTTAAATATCAAATAATGCATAAAATTGAAATTTCAAGGACAAAACTAAAGTTTTTCATGTTTTTTTAACAACGAGCTCTGTTTTTTTATTTATTTAATTTATGGTTCTTATTCTCTCAATTGTTTTAACTATAACTTAAAATTTTATAGCCTAACATTAATATTTAATTTAACATTGAAATAATACTTGACACTTAGCATGAAAGCATGCAAGATGGAAAAAAATCTCAACACATAAAACCATACCAATATATATAACTTAATAAAATGAGATTGTAAAACAAAAAACATTGAAAATAAAAAATATTATAGAAATGAACAACGAAATCCATAATATTTCAAGTCTAGGAGAACAGCGATTGGTATTTTACAAATCCTCCAAGATTTTTAGTTTCTTTTATATATAATTGTTTCGAGTCATCGCATGGCTTCAGGTCATTATAATTATGCTATTTCTTTTTTCACATATTTTATTTCTATTTTTAAGATAGTACCTATGTGTTTTTATATAAATTATAAAAAATATTTAAAAATAAACAATAAATTTATTATATTTTCATACCACTTGCAATTTTTGTTTAATTGAGCTTGTCTCCAACAATTATTATAATTAAAGGTACAAATATTTTTTTTTCTAAAAAATTAATTCATATAATATACTTAGCTTCAGATGGATTGTAATAAACAAAAATTGTATTTTAAATATGCCAAACATAACCCCAGGATATTAATTGATACACAAAACCGAAATAGAGTTAATGAGAAAAAAAATATAATGAAATTTATCATTTATTAATCAATAATTTTAAAAAAATAAGTTATTTACCTATTTCCATAATAATTAATGATAAAAAATTATAATTATACCACTAAAAGATGTTTCTTAAATTAAAAACAATAATTTTAATCGGTTATGCAAGCTTCAAGTTGATTTTTTTATTCAATTTGGTTTTTTAATATATTTTTTAATTTTATTTTCATCATTTAATATTAAATTTATTGGGAGATTGAGTTTCGTAATGTATTTTTAATTTACTTTATATGAGGTTATCTTAGTTTTATAAACTAAACTACGAGTTTGAAGAGTTAACTCATTTGACTTAAGTTTTTTTTTTCCTTTTATTTTTCTAATTAAATTTGTCTTTTATTTTTTTAATTTCATCCTTTACCACTAGGTTAATTGAGAATTACGTTTTATAACTTGTTTCGGTTTGCTTTTTATGAGATTATCACTGTTTTATGACTCAGGTAATGAGTTTGCAGATTAATTAACTTGAGTTGACTCAAGTTTTTTTTTTAATTTTTTTTTAATTTTATCTTTCAACACTAAATTGATTGGAAATTGAGTTTCATAACTTGTTTCAATTTGTTTTTTATGAGCTATCATAGTTTCATGATCCATATACGAGAATTGATAAGTTAACCTGAGTTGACGCGAATCGATCAAATATTGTCTTCTCAATATTTATATAAAAAATATTATTTTTAATATTTATTTTGAGTCAAATTATTACCAGTAATTCATATTGTTTCTAGATTTATCAAATCAATCAAGTTATATTAGATGAAACCATATGATTTAAATTTTTTTTTTTTACTTGGAAGAAAACAACAATACCTAAATATTTTTTTATATTAATTTTTTAATTCAACCAATAACTTAGCGCGTTAAAAGTCATTTCTACATTAATGACTAAGGTTGCGTGCAGAGTCCAATATTCTTATGCTCGCTCATCAGAAATAATCCAAAAGGCTTTCCATTCGAAGTCTCATGCATAAAACGAGCACATTGTACAACGTGTAACTTGTCGGAAGGGAAAAAACACCTCCAACTAAAACTAATTATCTACCGAGTCAACTTCTGTTTCACTTGTGTTGATTTGATGCAGCATATGCATGCGATGCATAACAGCTCCTAAATCAATGCGCACACAACTGATACATATTTGTAGAGTTGACCTTCGTGGAAAATGACACTTGCTGATCGACAGCTTAGACTTTGTTATATGCCTCACATTCCTCTCTCAAGGGGTCTGGTTTGCGAGTGTGAAGCATGAAATTGCACGCTCCAACAGCTTCTCCTACTGTCAAATACATCCATTCTTGTCCTATTTTCTCGATTAGCTTGGACTTGTTGAGTTTCTTCATCACTTCAGCTCCAGGATTGGCCAAGACAAGCTGTAAACATGCATGGCGTACGAAGAACATCAGAACATGTAAAGTAATCGTGTGGGATAAAATCAAATTTGTAGGTCATGATAGAAGTTTGAATAAGAATATACCTTGAGTTCCCTTCTGTCCATTACTTTCTTAACTTCCTCAAGCATGCCAATCCCACTTGTGTCAATGTTACCTACCGCTGTTAAACCAAGAAAGAAATGTAAATGGATTTTCTATATGTAATCAATTTTTGCCAAAGGAAAATTGCTGGACCGTGCATTGCTTACCTCCCATGTCTAGTATAACATACTGCAGGCTGGTTTCTCCTGAAGATTTTAACTTGTCTTCCTCTTCATCAACCCACCTCGCAATCCTAATGAATATAACAGAATATAGTAGCACTTGTGAGATAAGGATTTGATTGGTTGATTTTAAGCATTTTTGGAATGTAGATATGCAGAAAATTGAGTTTGATAAGTCCACACCTTTCTCTTAAGTAGCTTGCATTTGCAAAGTAGATAGGAGCATCAATCTCGAGTATGAGAACACCGGGAACGCTGCTTGTGTTCGTATATTGTTCAACATTTCTGTAGATCATCGAATTTGGAATGTTTCCAAGAATAAATGTTTTTGGTCTTGCGACGAAGAGAAGTAATCTGAGCAAAGAAATTGCCAACTGCATTTGCACAAGGGAATTTAGTATCGAAGGATGGTACGCAGACATTTACGATTGCAAGTTTTAGGGCTTAATAACCAGTGGTCCATACCGCGATGACTAAGCCAATCTCGACACTGCAAAAAACCACACCAGCATATGCGCTTATGCACACGATGAAGTCGAACTTGTCGACAGTCCAAAGATGGATTGCTGCTTCATAATCTATAAGACCTAGCATGGCAGAGATAATAATAGAGGATAGAACCACAAGTGGAGTGTAATGGAACAATGGCGTTAGGAATAACAACGTGACCATGACTGCCAACGCCATGACAATATTCGATACTGCTGTCTTGCATCCTGCATTGAAATTCACAGCCGATCGCGAGAATGGCCCTGGAAATTCCCATTGTATCACCAAAACTCTTAGTTTACGATTATAATTATAACTTGGAATTACATTCTTAATTGCATCTGGGAAAGGAAAAACTATACCTGTTGTGAGATAGCAAGAGGTGCAAGAGCCTACAATGTTCATGGTCCCAAATGCAATCATCTCTTTGTTGCCATCTATATGGTAATTCTTGAACATGGCAAAACTTCTTCCTACTGCTATTCCTTCCTGTAATTAATTAAATAACCGAGCCTTACTTACGTGTGTATATACGTCTATTAATTAATTATATAATAATTAGATAGTACAATTTCTCTTATTTTATATATAGGATTTGCTAATAATGCATTTAGGAGGTCCAAATTAAAACAAGAAACCATCTAGCTGAATTTGTGGTGTCCATAAATAAATAGCTTATTAATACTCTTACGAGGCAAGAGGGGCACGTCTTAGATGAGCTTATATCTTTAGGTGTTATGGTAGTTTTTTAAGATTTTGATAATGATTAATTGTTTTTTAAAATATATTAAAATAATATTATTTAAAATTTATTTTTAATACATTAAAACAATTTAAAATTATAAAAAAATATCCTTTTCTAAATCCAAAAAAAAAATATCTTTTTTAATAATCGGATAAAAACACATAAAATAGTAGAGGATAAGGTTGGTTGCTTACGGCAAGGGCTATGACACCAGTGATGATGCCAGTTTTAATAGCTGTCGAAAGATAAGGAGATACAAACACGAGATCCGCAAAGGACGGTGGATTTAGCCCCTTCTTCAAGTGTCCTATCTGAATAAAATACACCAGCGCGCATGCAACAAAAAACACCACATTAGAACGGAAACAAATACGACTAAAAACCGACCCACCAATGACTCATCAGGCCTGGGAAAATCAAAGTCGAGGTGATTGGCAGGGTCCACTCAGCCTCTATTATTGGCTGGAGCCCACAACTTGGAACGGAGCAATTATTTGGATCGGGCCCAAAAAACAAAATCGAAGTACCCAACAGGCCAAACCCACATGGAGGATGGATCTTGGCCTCATCTAATAGCATACTAAGCCACCCTTTGTGGTGGTCCAACCCTAATATACAATGGGACTGAATCTCTCTGTGGGCAACTTGCAACTCACGCTTACTTTACAGAACAGTAGCAGCATTGACAGTCAGAGAGACTTGTGTTCCCTAAAAAACGTAAACAAATACAAACAAGAAGGCACTCTATCGATAATTCATGGGAATGCTCACCACTTGAACTCCATGTTTCTCGGCATGAGTGAGGTAGACGAGGATGCTTCCTAGAACAACCGACGTCAATGGTGCCATTGCTGATACCCAAAAGAATCTTGGTTTTCTCTTGCTCTGTACAAATAGTCAATCATCAACTCATTAATTATTATTTCACTCCATTATTAAATTAATCAGATGAGCATATTATTACATGCAACAGGACAACATCAACATATGTATGTATGTATATATGTTAGTGTAGTTGCATTGAAAAATGAGCTCAGAAATTCCTCCAGAATTCCAGTCAGGGAGTTGGATTTAAAATTCATTTTTCTTGTTCTTAAGTAACCAACAAGTTGAAAATGAAGGCATGAAGAGGTATGATTAATCATACCAAACAACAGCATCTTTTACTATTATCTACAAGATCATTAATATATTTTGTAGAGTGAAGCAGGTAAAGAGAGAGTTTTGATCCCAAATTAAATTATTTATATTGGTATATAGAAGATATTGAGAAAGATGAGTGATAGTGAATCAATTCATATATATATATATATATACATGGTGGCCCTTCTTTCTTTATATGGTAGTAAATTCATTTCTTCTGTTTAGTTTTGGCCGCGACACGTGGGGCAAGTCGCAACATGAAATCAGAATAGCAATCTGCAATTATGTGAAGGATTGAAACTATGGGGCCAAGAAAATTATTACAAAAATACTTTACTTACGAAGTATCGAGTGATGAGAAGAAAGAACAGGAAGCAAAAGCCCAGAATGGCACTTTCCCATCTCCACTGCATTAATAATAATAATAATAATCAAGAATCAGTGTTGGCTTAACTTCTTTCAACATTATATTTAATGTCTGAAGGAGACATTTTATATAGAGAATGGCACACTTATTTATGTTAATTTGTGGTAATGTAGTGTGATAAGTGGATAATGATAGCACACATGCAAAGATCAACGGACCTGATGTGTTTGGGAGAAGACAGAACGCAAGACGGAGACAAGATCCGTTGAATGGGTGAAATGATCAAGCCCAAGAATCCCTTTCAGCTGTTGCAGGATGACTACAGTTGCTGCTCCTGCCATAAAGCCTATTATCGTTGCATGTGACAGAAAATCCACTATAAACCCTAGCCTGCAGCACAGTAAACACAGTAACTATTAAGAAAACCGTAAAAGGAGATATCAGCATGTTCTTATTGCTTGAAGTGTCTTTATCCTTGTTGACTGTTTACCAAATCTGAAAATAATAGGTCAATCACCGTTTATGGTTCTTCTTAATTATTCATATATATACCAAAAAAAGAAAGAAAAGAAGGAACTCTTGCAACACAGAGCAGCAAAAGACAAGAAGGCCAGCTACTTACCTTAATAAGCCAAGGGAAGCTTGAAACACTCCGGCAAAGAATGTGGCAGTGAATGCAAGATGGAGATAAAGTTTGGGGTTCTCATTAGCATTAACTTCATTCCCTAACATAGATGCTGTGAGGAGAGATGCAACAGCAACGGTCCCCACTGCCAAATCTCTTGAACTTCCCATCATTGCATAAACCAATGGCGGAATAAAGCTTGAATCTGCATGCGTTTAGACACAAATTCTATGAGAAACTGCTCTTATATCAATCAGTTCAGCTAAAATCTTCTCTATGTTGGTGATTTTCATACTAGAACTTACATAGACCAAGAATTGGTGGCAAGTTGGCTAGCTTGGCATAACTTATCCCCTGAGGAATAGCAAGACTAGCGATGGTGATCCCAGCAATAAAATCACTTCTCAAGAAATCAAAAGTGTAACTAGGGGCCCAATCGAAAATTGGAAGGAAATATTTTATGCCTAAGACGAATCTTCGCGAAGTGGGCTGGTTCTTGAATTGCCTGAGAGGATCATCAGGAAAGAAAGTCTCTTTAAGATTATATTTCAGTGACTTCACAAATGGTTGCGGTGGTGGAATCGCTACTCGACGTGCACACTCCGCGTTAGTGGACGGAAAAACATAGTCGGCGTTGCCCATATGCACAAGATTTGGATTTAGCTCTAAAATTTGGTTAATTTGTTTTAATGTATGTGCGTGGCTATGCCCTAAATCTCAAGAGATGGTGGGTGGAGAAGATAATAAAGAGAGAGGAGATCGCCGGTGTTGTGAGAGTAGTGAGAAGTGTGCGGACTGGCCACGGATTTATAGAGGGGGGGACTGGACTCTAAGGAGATGGGTGTGGACTGTTGAGGAGGGGGGGGGGGGGGCTAGCATTTTCAATGGGATATGAAAGTAATTTTGTACGAAAAAAGTGTACAGTTATTCAAAAATTTATTTTATTTTTCTGTATTCTTTTTAGCCTTGCCTTCCCACCTCGTGCCCTCTGATTTTGCTTTTGAAGTAAGGTCCCCTCTCCCTACCACAGAGCGGCAGAATCCAGGAAGCCCCCTTCTATTTTATAAATATAGGACGGCTGTTTTTTTTTGCCACCAGGGAATGTCATTGTGACTTGGTGCACTGCCATTGGATAGTTCTTGAAGTGGAGGTCAACTGGAGACGTGTTAGATAGCCGTTGGTTATTGAGATGTTATACCTGCTTGACCAAATCTTTGATGCGGCCCCAAATTGCAACTCGTATTTTTAGACCTAATGGCGCCTAACTTTATAGGCAGTCCATGTACATGAAAATTAACCTGTGAGTACTTAATGTTGTCCGCAAGACAAAATCCTCCTTGAATCAACTTTGAACAACGCCTAATGGATGATTTTCGGATCTTTATGTCGGAGTTGATTGCTTACTTTTTCATAGCTCTATGATTGCAGAAAGAAAGAGATAGCCCCTCCCCAGGAAAAATCAAGCTTAAGTGCAACATTAAAACTTTGACTTCATATTCTCGGCGTCACATATAAGAAATAAATATATAATAATTCGGCAGTTCGAATTAGAAGGAGATAGTTGCGTGAGTGAAAAGCATAATTGTAATTACACGTTAAACCTTGCAAATGAAGGGTTTTAAATAAAGAAAGATTCTACATTAATTACCAAACAAATAGCTTAGAAGAGGGTTAATTAACGTTAACTCTCCAACTTCTATAAGTACTGTCAACATCTCGAACGTAATCTTTTAAATATGAAGGCTATATGATATATTTCTAACTAGAGCAAGCTAAAGAAAATTGTACGTGGAGATCCAAATTGTTGGTATCTATCATTATACGGCCGGTACCTCTTCTTTTTAATTAGAACGGTGCTGGATTGCGGATATCAAAGGTCGGAATCCATGCACTTGAGCAGGCATAGCTAGAAACTCCTACCATTTTCAATTCCCTTCTAATTATTGCTCAAACATAAAAAAAAAAGGCAACCCAACATTGATAATTTGAAGCCTGAGGTCCAAGAGGCAAGGACATGATTTCTGCTAGTTACGAAGGTTGACTGCTAATAGAAGCTGAGGCAGAGAGAAAACAAAAGCGTTTTGCTTTGTTCTAACGAGAGAGAAAGCAAAAGCATTTTGTTCTCAATGTCCACAATTCTAGTACCAAACGCAAGGCCATATGTGGAATTAATATATTATAAAACTACCCTATCTGCTTGAGGGGACATCTATTTCCATGTCTAAAATTAATTAGTCTTTGGGTCAAACATGAAACGCATACGAGTCTAGAACGTTAAAACACCACACTGTCGCTTTTTACCGGCCAAATTGGACGGCCCCGGGGCCTTGGCTGACTTGGATACCACTTACCGGCAATGAAACGGAAGGTCTGTTCAGTAATCGTGTTAACATCATGTGTGACCATCTAACATTTCTTGATTTTGTGCACGAGATTAATGTACCCATGCCTGTGACCTGGCTTAGTTGTCATGTCCAAATTGCAAACAACATAGAGTGGTGGATCTAACTCATTTAATCAGATTTTGTGGCCAGGTTATCGTTTTCTTTTCAATTATTGTTTACGTGGTCAAGTTATACTGCCATATCTTCGATCACTTAAAGGGTGGATCCAATTCATTTCATCAGATTTTGTTGCCAAGTCGTGGTGTTTTTCTTCTTCAGAATGTGCTCATATCTTGTACTTTTCCATACTTCTCAACAATATTAAGTGGGTGATGGTGTGAAAATATTTCAAATAATATAAAGTGGAAGAATTTTTTATTGGTGTTTTGTTTTGTTTTTTTTTTTAAAAAAAAAGCTTGTATAACAGCTAGGATGGGTGAAAAGCCACGCAATAACAAAATTCCCCCACGTTGTTAAATAATTTTAATTTCAAAAGTTGGTACAATGATTAAAAGATTAGTACTCCTTTCTTATCTATTAAGAAATATTTTTTTTTAAAATTCTGACATGGATGATTTATTTTTAATTGGATCAGAATAATGAATCTTGGTTGGTGTTTGAGAGTTATTATAAATTTAATCATACAATAAAATAAAAAATCCTAAGGGATTTGACATGATGATTTAGGAGATTAATTTGCTCAATTTCTTGATTTTTTTAATTAAAAATGTTGGGATCATCACCATAGAAAATTTATTAAATTATGAATACACTAGGTTGGTGTAAGAGATATGCCTTTAAAACTATCCAGGGAAAAAATTAATCATCATGTGTTCTAGAAGAAGTTGCTGGATAGGTTCTTCAAATCGGGAACTCTTGTTTCTATGATAGAATGTACCGACGTGCTCTAATTCAGCTGCTGCTTCACAATTTCATATTTTGTGTGTCGTTTAAATAGTAAGATATACATATATAAAAAAATTACGAATCAATTTTGTCAAGAGACAAAAGTGCAAAAATAAAATAAAATCACCTGGGCCCTCCTCAAGTCCTTTACAAATTTCCTTTTTAAAATGTTTTTTAATTACTTTTTATTATATTAATATATTTTTAGATATTCAAATAATTTTTATATACTTAAATTTTAAAAAATATTTTTAAAACATACATTACATTATATTACTAAACGCACCGATCAATCCTCTTAAGTCACCATGCATCAAGGTAGAATCGGAAAAATATCAACCGGCGGGACGTGATGTAAAGTTATTACAATTAGTACTTTATATATATATATATATATATATATATATATATATATATATATATATATAAAACACGATTCTTGACAAACAAGCAAAAATCAATGTTTACGTACCAGGTAAAAGTAGGGTCTAATAATCTGCCAAAATTAAAGTAATTAATTGTTGAATTATAAGCTCTAAACTTCTCGTGAAGTGCATTTGTCTACTTCTAAAAGACGAATAAAAAAATTAAACAAGTTGTTGGTAACATGACAATTGACAACAAGGCTTCCATTTTTGTGTCTTGCTTGATTAGCAGTGCGGCACTAGCCTTTTATGGAGAAACCAGACATAAGACAATATGGCATCTTTAAGCTTTTTTTTTTTTTTCCTTCACAAAAAGAAGAGTCTCAAGAACATCGATCCTAATTCCTAACAATCATTTGACAACGTTAATGGACTCCGAGATCGGCACAAGACTTCATCATAATTCCTAGTAAAACTAATTATAATATAATCACTTTAAATTTAAATAAACGATGCTAAACATTAAGTATAGTAAAAGCAATTGCTTAGAATGTCATTATAGTATATACTTGCAATGTCATTTTACTCAAAATACATAGGATTAATGTGAAGATACTAGATCAAAGGTATCTCTAAACATGGAAAAAAAAAACAAAACAAAAAAAAAACCTCTTTTTCTAAAGAGACAATGTCAGGATCATGAGTGAAGGTATCACGGGCATGGGGCTCTTAATCACCCAAAAGACATAGGACAACCTAGCGCCAGGGCACCCAAGAAGTCTCCCTTTATTAGATACTAGTTTTTTAATGTTGACTAAGTTGATCCCATGGTTTTGCTAGCTATCTGGGTATCTGTTCTTCTATGGCTGCTGAGATGTGGGCAGTATTTCATGGCTTAGATCTTATTTGGCGTCTGGGTTTCAGACATGTTGATCTTGAGGTGGATTAATTCTGCAGTTCTCGCTGCTGGTTTGATTCGGAACGAGGCGGTTCGTTTGGAGAGCCCTATTTCCGATATGGTTCAGCAGGTTCTTGCACGGCACTGGACAATACGAGTTCGTCATGTGTTCCAAAAATCTCTGCGCGGATTGACTGCTAATTTTGGACACGAGGTTTCTTTAGGCACTCATCACTTTAAATCCCCCATGAAGAGCTTGTCAGCTCTGTTGTACGCAGACATGATTGGGGTTACCATTCCCCTTATAACCAGGCTGCAATTTATCCCATCGTAATTATGAACTAATTAGGGTGTCCAGTAAATTGACCAGATAATCCATCATTGCTAATCCTTAAAAAAAAAATCCTAACAGGGATATAGCCGTCCTTCTCAAGTTCTCATAATGCAGCACTAATGGTATATAACATGAAGAAAACAAATTGAAATTCTGGACAGGTGCAGCAAATAAAACTACTAATCAAAGAAGAAAATTTGTTCTGGTGCCCAATCAAAATTTAAAATAAATGGAATTCTGTTCGTACTTAACTAGTGATATTTAATACCAGTTTTTGTTTTTTGAACCTCGAGTCCATTTCAAGTATATATCTGTCAGTTGGTCGGAAAAATAATTCTATTCTTCTGTAGGAATTATATATATATATATATATTGGAACTATGATAGAAATACATATATATAAAAGAGGATCTACGATCAATCTCGTCTTCGTTTTATTATAACATAAATGTAATAAACTATGTTTTATTTTGAATCAGATTCTTTTCATTTTCTTTGAGGTTAGAAGGCAAAGACTGGCCGCTATAGTGGGCAGATGCACGATGCATATCGTCCCACCATACCACAGATCTGGTCTACAATAAATTAGAAAATTTTCACGTGGTTTCTTTTATTTCTCTATCTTTTTATACCTCTTTTTCGCTTATATAGTTTAATTTTCTTGAGATGTCACGACACACTTCTACAGTTTTTTTTTCCTATTATTTTCCACACACCCGATCCTTCAATTTCAAATGTCTTCAAATGTCTTAAACACACATCTGGCCATCCCAACTTCGAAGCACACCAATAAGCTTAATCTGGACTGCAAACAAAATTCATGTGCAGTCCCTTGGTAAGTCTCTTTCAGTTTAACATCGTTGTTGATATTGCAGTATGAGTAGGATGGATGTGTAACACGCGTGTAGTCGAGGTCACTTTTAATTTGGCACACGCTATTGGCTAGCCCTTTTATATAGAGTGATGGGGCATTGCAAAAGCATGTTCAGAATCAATGTAATCAATAGAAAAGAGAAGGAAGAAGAATGCGGTAGAGTAACAGCAAAAAGCAGTCAAATGAAAAATATATATAGAGTGACAAGAAATAAATTAAATGTCCAAGGAGAATTATTTCATCGATGTGGGTGTAAAGATTAATATCCAATATGATGATTGTTCGTGCTTAAATATTAGATCGATGATATAATTAAAGAATGGAAAATAAATAAAAGTATATTAAATTAGTTAATGTTCTGCAAGGAATGGTTGCATACACACACCCCAATTATTTAATGAATCACTCTCCTCCCACAAAAGATTTGTGCTAGGTGTACATGTAAGATGAATATCCCATATTGAAATGAGAAAAGAGAGGCATTAGCCATTTATTGGAATTGATTTTCATCCTTATATATAAATTCCAACACAAACTCGGATATCAAGGTCGAAGCTTCAACTTGGAATATTGAGTGGTGATTGTTTGCTCCCCCGTAGTTGAGCAAAAGAGCTAAACTCTAAGCTTTGAATATTGCATTTTGATTGTTAAATATTCTTGCCAGAGAGGGAGTTGTGTTCGAATGAAATAGGCTCGCATGTGTGAGAGA
>Ga0325404_1001722_pt1 | contig 23200 bp, 16 predicted proteins | sample PopdelMetagenome_18_FD_205664 | JGI IMG/M metagenome (GOLD analysis project Ga0325404, IMG submission 205664) | Populus deltoides microbial communities from Bellville, Georgia, United States - Xylem-Control-R1 | ecosystem: Host-associated > Plants > Phyllosphere > Stem > Wood/Secondary xylem...
GGAACAAGAGTCATGCTTGGATGATCTGATGCATGGATAAAAAAGGGATCAGAAGGATCAATGGTTAAAAAGGTCATGTTTGGAAGGGTAGTATTTTTGTTGATACTTGTTGAATCAGTATTGTCCTGCATTGGAGAATTTTGCGGAAGCTTGGTTTTAGAGTTTCATATGCTCTGATACCATGAAAACTAGATAATGAAGAAGAATGAAGAACTGTTTTATTAATTTCACCTTAACACAGAAGTGTTTACATCAAGTATATATATACAAACGTGTGCCTAGAAAATAGGAGTTATAAGTGATTGAGTCCAACTCAATAAGTTCATCTATACCAGCTGGAATTAGAGCAGATTGACTACAACAGGGTATCAACATCTTCTTATCTATAGCAGATCAGCTTCAGCTTATCTTCTCAACAAAAAGAAAAGAAAAGGTACATAATACAATCAGCCTAAAAGCAACGAAACAGTAACGTATGCACCAGCTTGAGCACAGATTAAACAGTACTGATGTGGGCAAGACAATTGGGTGAATGAAGAAAATTCTGAAGTATGGCAACTGATATATTGTGAAATATAGAAGCAAATATGGTCTCTCTTCCTTTCATTCCCCCCTTTATACAGTTGCCAAGCACCTTATCAACTGCTAAAAATTGCAGAAACAAATAAACATTTAAAGGGTGTATTTTTGGTAGCACAACCACAAAGTTTTTCTTAGACTGGTTTGCACCAGAGATATTGAGAAACCATTACAAGATATTCGCCACTTCATGGAGGGAGAACGCTCATGTGCACCTTGTGACTTCGATGCCTCAGCTAGACTGCTGCGGTCGTATGACTGGCATCTATTTTTTTCCATTTCCTGATATAACACATAATAATTAAACAATCGAAGAATGCAATAAATCAGACACAGAAACAAGCATTAGATAACAAATTTGAAAATCTACGTAGGTGAACCAAGTACAATTTGAGTGCTGGTAAATTTTCAAATCTACTTTGATGAACCACAAACAGTTAGAGTGCTAGTAAGAAACCTAGAGATTACATTTACAGCATCATGAAACAACCGTGTCGCTCTATCAAGTAGGGCAGGGTCATCGTTCCCATCAGGAGTTGTCTAAAAAAGTGCATTTTCTCAAGCGCAGCAAAGAATTGCCCAAATAGGTCATCTCTAGATAACCCTTCCATGCAAGCAACATTCAAAATCAATCAACAAGCCTTCCAATTAAACCCTAGAAGAGCAGGGCATAAAAATAAAGGAGTATTACACACACCATCACCATCATTAGTATTAGTATTAGTATTAGTATTAGTATTAGTATTAGCATAAGATGAAGAAGGAGCATCCACTGGAGTCGTGCCACAGCTACAATCCGATTTGTGTTTTTGCTGGTCCAGTGAAGAAAGTTTAACATTTTGATTAAAAATTAATTATAATTTCAGAGAAAAGGGCTCATTTGTGAACTCCATTGATTCTTTAAGGACTCAATTGAGATTTACTATATATTTGGAAGGCTAATTGGAGGGCTATCCAAAAACATTAGAAACATGGAATCTACTAAAAAAAAAAAAGTCTGAACGCAAACTGAAACAAAGGCCGAACGAAATATTTATTTCACAAGAGAATTAAAATTGCTCGTGCGTGATAGGTGGTTGTCTTCTTCATGTCCACTTGCTTATTTAGTGCCTTCTATGGATGTTGGTGACAGGAGTCTATTGGTAGCTGACATTATCTCTGATGCTGTCTCATGTGATTTATCCTTTCTCCGCGCACCTTTGCCTGCGGATGTTGGAGATTCTTTGCTTGCTATTCCTCTTGCTAAAGTCTTCTCTACAGAGGATAGATTAGCTTGGGAACACTGGATGCTATACAACTAAGGCTGGTTTTGACTTTGTTACGCGAGTTCCTTATCCTGTGGAAACAAATTATCGTTGGAGGATATCATGGAAAATAGATGTCCCCAAAAGCACGCTTTTTTCTCCGGCATCTAGAATGGCAGCGGTTACCAACCAATGTTTTGCGTTTTCAAAGAGGTACGGCAACTTCTCCGATATGCAGCCGATGTGGAAGGGAACAGGAGGCTGAGCTGCATGTTTTGCCTGATTGTATGTGGGCTAAGGCGATTTGGCAGCAAGCCGGCAACTCCTTGTGTTTCGCTCTCAACACCACTTCTTTTCCCTTACCTGGTTGGATCGGTTACACGATCATTTCTTTGATCGTCATGTGCAGTGAGAGAATCGCCGTTTGTTTGTGACGGCATGCTGGATTATTTGGTGTGCGGGGAATCAAGAGGTAGTTAGGGGTCCATATTGTCAATGTCTCGACAGCTCCATCAAATTAACTCTCTTGTTAAGGTTGTGTGTTAGCCTCTGGTGGTTTGGATGATAAAATTCTGTCGTGTCCTGTTTGCTGGGTGTCTTAGGTAGCTTCTCCAAGTGGTTCAGTGAAATTTAACACTGGTGGTAGCTTCCTTTGCCCTTCATCTCACACTGGTATTGCTGGCATTCTCCGAGATGAAGCTGTAGACGGCTGCTGGGATTTTCAAGTTATATAGGCACACAATTATCATGGTGGTTGAGCTGGAAGCTATTAGACAAGGCCTTCTTCTTGCTTGGGATTTTGGCTATCGGCAAGTTGTGATGGAATCAGATTCGCTTGAGGCAGGCCATGCGATTTCCATTGGTGTTCTGCGGTCTCATCCCTCCCTCTATATCATTTCTGATATTTCTCATCCTTGTCTCAGAAATTGGTCTGTTTCTTTCGAGCACACTTTGAGAGAGGTTAGTCACGGGGCGGATTTCTTGGCAAAGTTGGGATCTTCTGGTGATATGTGTCTTTCAAGGTTCTTCCAGTTCCTCCTCAAGGCTTAACTGATATTCTCCATAATGATGCTCTTAGTTTAGTTCTTCTGGGACGTTAGTTTCTGTTTTGATGTCAACTGTCCTCTATACCAGAAAAAAAAAAAAGATAGAATTGCCCATGCACATTTGATACAAAAAATTGCACATATATATCTAGTTTCAAGGTACTCTCGAGTGCAAGTTCAGTGGAGAGGACGACTGAAGAAATATCCTCAATTATCGTTTTGGTTTGTCGCAAGTAATGCCAAGGAGACCGATTTCTACAAATAACATCACTGTAATTACTGCTAAGAAAAGTGTTAGCGTTCCATGAATTTAAAACCTTCCTCATGAAGCTTTTTTAAAAACTCAAGTACCCCTAGATTTACTACTTTCACACAAAACAGAGGAACTGTTGGAAGGGAAATTACGATGACGCACAAACCCCCGACGCTCCCAGGAACGAAAACATTCTTGTTTCTGAGTCCATTGTGGAACCGTGCTGGTGGATGTTCTGTATGAACAGACGAGTAATATTGATGGTAATTTACTTGAAAATAGTCATCAATGACTCGGTAAAAGCACTAACGACCCATTTGACATGATTTACAATAAACGACTTTCGAATTGAATCAAAATTAAAAACAAATTTCATAGATAACTCATGATAAGAGAGTTAAATTAGATGTTTGATTAAAAAAAAGAAAAAGATAGCTCTATAACAACTTCTTAAAAACAGGGTAACAATTATAAAGTTTAAATTAATAAGTTGAAAATCCTAACTTTCGATTGTGATGAAAGCAAGAATTGTAATAATTTTATTATTTAACAAAGTTAAGCCTAACGAAACATATTTATTATTTTAAAGGTTAAAAAAAAACATTATGTAGAAATTACAGCAAACTAATTCGAAAGGGAACCTGAAACATGTATTCCAGCTAGACATCCACTTGTTTACAAACATTTCAAGGAGCGGCAAGAGAACCATTTCCAATGAGATGAATTTGCAGGAACCATTAAAAGAAAAAAAAATGAAGCTTGAAATTAGAAAGTGGTTAAACCGAGGATGTTAACCCCAAAAGGTACGGATTTGCAAGCATATCCAGCCATATGTTCGGATCAGTAATCAATGTTTTTCCATCTAAACCTTATCAGGCGATAAATTTTCAAGGGACTTGGAAGCGCATGTTTCCATCTGAAATTGTCAAGCTAATGTTTTGACAATAATATTATGGAACATAGTGCAGTGCAGTGCAGTGCAGTGCAGTAAAGGAATAAACAATCTCTTCAATAGCTCACCAAACATCCAAGTTAAATTGATTTAGAGAATTTAGGACCTAGCAGAAGCAAGGGCAAACCAGAAAAAGCTATCAACTATTGGACTAGGGTCAACGATGTAGTTTCTTGCAAAAAAAAAAAATCTACAATTTAGATGAATAATGAAATATGCAGGGAAAGACTTAATTCAGAATTCTGGTAACTTTGGGAATAAGATTGATACAGAACATTGAAGGGATAATTGAAAATATCTACATATTTGGTATCCATTTTGAGGTTTGCCCTAAGACTAAGAGCAATGAACAAGAAATTGTGCGAGACAGCATTACGCCCAACATGAAGCCCAATCATGCCACCACCCGTAAAAAAATGAACCCTCAAGAAACCAAATTATTTTATGAACTAATTACATCAAGAATTTAAACAGGCATTCCTTCTCTCAGCAAGTAGTTTTAATTTGTATACCAATCATAATTCCTTGGCACAGATTCTGCCTCCATGGCGAGAAAAACATGTATGTTCAGTGAACACTTTTTTCTCTAATTGGTCCTCCTATTTGTTAGAAATGGATAAAAAAGTACATTTAAAAATTATATACAGCATTGATTCTCTGGCATTTTTTTGGACCTTGCCAAGGTTATTCTCCGGCAAAGGGAGTGAGGGTAGGACCTGATCTCAAATTCTATAATTACTAGATCAATGACGAGGAAAAGAAGGGAGAAAAACTATGAGACATGACTTGCACGCTTCCTCGATGATATGGAGAAGACTGGCATTCATCAAGAGTCACGGGGTAATTCATTCAAATTGTTATAGGTTTTAAACTTACAGATCTAATTCTGAACACGAACGGCCCATTTGTAACTTAGACTTTCTGTCGCCTTGTTCTTCTGGCAATCTGAAAGAAGCAACACTGTAAGTGACTGTTTGGGAGTACAGAAGAAGTTGCGTTATAAAGTGATTTTAGCTCAGAAATGCACCAAAATAATATTTTTTAAAAAAAAATTATTTTTAACATTAGCACATCAAAACAATCCAAAAACACCAAAAAAATAATTTCAAGCAAAAAAAAATCAAATTTTGGAAAAACAGCGTTTTGGGTGCAATGCCAAACACGTCCTTATCAACTACAACTTATTTGTTGCAAAAAAGCAAACAAATAAGAGAACGAACAACATATCAATTTTCCATATTTTGAAAAACGTGACAGGCTTAAAAGCAGAAAAAGTGCAGATCCAACCCCCATTAAGAAATGCAGTGTTGCTAAGAAATGCAGTGTTGCTAAAAAGAAAGAAAGGAACAAGGTGCAGTATCCCTCAACATGAAATATGAATTCAATTTATAACAACAAATATGACGTCAACTTTGCCAAATTGAGATATAGCCACCATAAGGGTAAGGGATTGATTTTTATATTCACTGGTAAGTTTGTTAATGCCTTATAGTGAGATTCTTATATTCAGAAATTTATTCTCAGCAAATTAACCTTATTCTAACTCACAAATAAAATATTACTAGAAAACTCCCCTCGATAATTTAAGAACAAAGGATAGTGTCATTTTAGGATATTTAATTCAAAAAAATAGTGTCCACTTTAGGTTAGACAAAAATATAAACCATTACTAGAAACATTTTCATGGTCTGGGTTTGTAGAAAGTCATGCTCAGTTTTTCATCAGAAAGCAGTCTGCAAATCCTACTTTATGGTAACTTTCAGAACATGCTATATTAAATGAAGGTAAAGCAAGTCAGGCTTACACAATCTTCATTTTCATCAATGATTTCTGATGCTGATATGTCCAAGAGAACTTTCTGTCCTTTCTTTCCCTTAGCTGCACCAAAAAATCAGTTTTTTATCATTCATAAGAGCACCAGAATAACTTCATGAAGGACACTAGTAGTGCAGCTTCTGACAATTCATTAACTTAAATGAGCAACAAATTTCACCCAATAGCAGACACAGCTTTGTCTGCAAGGCAGATCGTGCACACTTGAGGTGTTCTAATATGCCAACAAAGCTGAACAGGGATGTCAAGTTTCACACAGCTTGACATGGGAGGTGGCGGCATCTATTTGAGAGCTTGGGCATAAAGTTAAATTTGGTGAACAGGTAAATACATAAACATTTCCTCTCAACCAAATTATTTGAAGGAATTATAGAAATACTCCCAGTGTACTGTTGCCTCCTCTCACCTTTGAACCTGCATTAATGTAATGAGGGAGCGGGAGCGGGTATTGAATCATCTCTCAATTGCAGATGCATCTACGGAAACTAATGCCTAGAGAAGCAGCCAGGAATGGCGATTGTACTCAAATGAAAAGGCAATTATTTACAAAGTTATTGCTTCAGAAATAGAATTTGTGATATTTGATACTATTTTTTTTATCTGTGCATTATCATCACTAGACAACCAAACCTTATATTAATCGATATTTGAGGAAATCTGTAAAAGGAAACAGTTCAAGACTGGAAGTAAGACAGTGCAAACTATGAGTACTTCTTGCTGTAAGCTAACATTTATTCAACATTCCTTTAACAAATGTTTCATTAAACCAGGAAAACACATGCAATGATAGCAGAAGTTTACCAGGAAAAGAAGTCACTCTTTCAGAGAACCTTTCTCTTTCCATGCTTGCTAAGCATTTGGTCGGTTTCACAGTACCATCTCCAAATGCACTACAAGTTTCTCTTTGACTGCTGAAAGAAGGGCACCCAACAGGATTGGTGTGAATGCAATAGAATTGGGGTGGAGAATTTTGAAAACACGAGCTAAAAGAGAGCGAAACAGTTTATCGGAACTCTACTGAAACCATCTCAAGAAAATTAACTACTAAAATCAAAGATTCTGAATTTTCTTTCCAATTTTGCTGTCCATAAATGACAAAATGAGAAGACATGTGCATCATCCTTCAATTGAAGAACCAACGGATCAACTAAGCAAGTAGCATGAATGATATGCCTACAAATATACGGTTGGACACTGCTAAAAACATTGGGAATTATTGATGGCTTACCAATGAATTGGATGGAAGGTGTTTGACACCTTGGTGAACAAGGTCTCCTGCTGACGCAAAACATAAACCAAGAAAGAAAAGGAAAAAGAAAGATCCAATCAAAAATGGCTCTGATTGTCAAAATAGACACATGGTGTAAGATAACATGAAAACATAGTAACCTGTCAGAGGTATATAAGAACAATAAACCTCAACTTGAATCAAAGAATTGAAAAGAATATGAAACAAAAAGCATAATTCTCTAAATTTAAGTTTAAGATATTCTGTCAAAGGATATGATATCTTGACATCTTGCCTCCTGAAAATGAGTTTCCAAGGGGAAGATGAGACCACTACAAACTTGCGGGACTAATTTAATGAGATAGATTATAATTTAGTCCCTGTGTTTTTTAATAGAGTTTTAAATTAATCCCTGCTATTTGGAAATTATAACTAATTATTTGGATTCATGTCGACAATTAATTTATGTTACTTCTATAATAAAATACCCATGCCTTTTATGGTAAAAGTAGGCTTACAAAAACAACACACTTTTGTGTTTTCAAGGTTTCAAATGCACATAAACTCCGTTCATTGTTGTGTTTATATCAGCTCTGCAAGTTTCCTAGGGCTGTCACCAACACGAGTCAATCAAATTCAAAACCAAAACTGAAATATCAAGGAACTGCAAACATCCCAACACTACAGTCAACACATAATTCTAACAAAGTGCCAGAGTCTTTCAATTGCTTTGTTAACAAAACTAGGGATCACAGCGTACAGTTAACACATAATTCTAACAAAGTGCTAATTGCTTTGTTAACAAAACTAGGGATCACAGCGTTTAGCTATCACCTTTTCCAATGGGGAGTTATCACTCGTAGTCTCATGGCTCTCACTATCCAAGCATATAAGGTCACCACTATCATAAGAAATCTGCAAACAATGTGAAAAACAAACTTACAAGAGAAAAATAGCCTGCAAAAAATTAATGTGGTAGACAGAGTGCCAGATAGAGTGGAGCCACAGAGTGTTCATTAAATAACATAGCTGATAAAATAAAACACACATCTTCCACTAATAGTAAAATAACTGTTCATCTGAATGGGATATACACCTGGGTATATGAATATAGGGGATCATCTTTCAATTTTCATGAGCAAACTAAATGCCATACACAATTTCCCAATTATTAATTTCCTTTCAATCTAACAGTTGATATGCAGTCCATTTTAGTTGCACATTTTACCTCTGAATTGTGATATCACCGCTTCTTTCTTGTGATATTCCCACATATATAGTCTCCTGCTTATGTTAACACAGTTCTCTCTTTATCTCTCCATCAAAGTGATCATAAGCTCCTATAAACATGGATCTATCAACAAATAAGATTTAGCTATCTTCTAAATACATCTATCTCTTGAAATGGTATAGGGGTATAAGAACTTATATGGAATATATTGATGTATTCAGGTTCCTTGATGGCTCACCCATGACTTGCTTGGTGAACAATAAGGGCAGGTAGTTTATACTTTACACTGTTTTGTCCTTTATTTCACAATAAACCCACAATCTGTATTTTTATTCTGTGATTAGTGTTGTGAGGATTCGACCACTCTACCTGACAAGAAACGACAAAAAATCAGTTGTTTATATAATATTGCCTCAACAATGTCCCAGAATAAGTCTTCAACTAGACATCCTCATTAACTGGAGATAGTATTCTGAGTATCTTCTGATGTGAGCTTCATTCTTGATAATGAATTATTAAGCAGTGCAAAAAGAAGAAATACTACCCAAAATTCTAAAAGTGAAATACACACACAAACACAAGCACGCGCACCCACATACATACATGCAGATAGAGAACATACGTACCCTCAAACTGTGAGGTTCTTTAAGCTCAGCCCTGGGATAATTGGAGGGAGTAATACTTTTACTAGCCTCAGCATTTTCTTTCAAAGAAGGAATTATTCTGTCTACACTCGAAACATGAGATTCAAGCTTCAAGGGTTTTGTGGTTGCAGAAGAACGAGACGACAAGCGCTGTTTTTTCTCCAAGATGGATTTAGAACTTTTACTTGCATCATCTTTGTGCATGACAATGCCAGACCGTTCATTCTGCAACACCACGGATTCAGAATCAATTGGAGAAAGGGCACGCTTTTGTCCACATCCCAAACCAATTTCCTTAGCTGCAGTTTTTTGCTTTTCTCTTGTACCCGTTAATGACAAACTAGCAATCTTTTGTGATGCTGGGTTGCTTGTGTTGTGTTCAACATCAGAAGACTGAATGGTAACCTCTTGACCCTTTCTCCTACGTTTGGAAAGAGTGGTGGTTGCAGTCTAGCATAAACAAAAATACAACATGAAATCATTAAAGAAATAAGAAACAAAAGGGGAATTAGGTTAAAGATGCCTTCCAGATATATACCCCAGATATTTGAGATTTGAGAATGTGGACTACTCGTTTGACAAAACTTTCATCAACACTGAATTTAGTGGGGCATTTCAAGCTAGCCTGCATATCAAGAAAAAATTAGAAGATAACAAGCTAATTCACCAGAAAATGTAGATCCTTAACAAAAGAAAACTTGCCTCATCACACTTCTTAACAACACTAATTCTATATAATGATGATGGCAGCGAAATCTGCTTGGGGGCAAGTGATGAGGAAATGACATTATGATTTAATTCATTTACTATGGAGATCCCAATCTCTGCCAGAACGAGCAGCTTCTGCATTCATAATAATATTTTGGAATCAATATAGCATATAACAATCAGAAGGTGAACAAAGGAGGCACTCTCTAAGTGAGAATACTAACAGGAGTTTGATGAGCATCAACAGCATCCTCAGTTTTTTTTATAGCACGAAAAATACTGAGCAAATACAAGGCTGCTTCATTAATAAGTCCTGTGTCACCATTGACAATACTAGCATTTACCAATGCCTGTAGGGCCCAAAAGAGGGGACTGCAAAAGAGAAGCATTATGAGTAACATTAAGGTACTAAAATTATATGAATATCAGTACTTAGTTTGCTTCAGATTACCCACCTGCAAAACTGAGCATATACATGCTCATCTTGACAGCCATCAGGTGGGAAGCCAGCATCATGTGCAAGAACATGGATTAGGAAAACAACTATGTATGCTGGATAATCCATAGGTGAGCTTTCTTGCACTCCAGATGTTTGACGAATTTGAGCTTTTCTGCTATATTCCTTGATAAATTCTTCGATGTATTTAAATGACTAGAGCAAACAGTATCAACAGACATTATTTGATGTGAGACTAAACATATAGTATTTGACATTATATTTATATATGAATCACACAAATAAGGGACAAAAACATACAGCATCTTGCAGATCCTTGCAATGATCAGATGCAGCCAATGCATAAGCACAAGCATATCTGCTCGGTATAGCATGCTCCTTCAACAGCTTATGCATTTTATCAAGGAATAATCTCCCGACAAAGGGACAGGGTTCCTGCAGTTTGATAAAAGTAGAACAAAGAAAATGTTGCAGGAAGATAGCAAATTCACTTATAAAACATACTAGCAGAGCAACCAAGAAGAAATACCATCTCTGTGGTGATTTATCCACCTGATACATGGTGGTTCATAATTTAAAATTTTGGAAGTAAACACACATACATATTGATTGCTTTGGGAAGAGAACTGAATGATCAGTTTATTCATTGTCACTGAGCCTACTAGCTGTATTACTGATCACAACAACAGCCTTGCAAGATAAGTGATTGATAAAAGGATTTTAAAATTTGCCTAGATATCCCCAAACAAACATCCAACAGACTGCAATCCGAGAATAAGTTACTCCATAATGATCTTTTCTCAACCCATCAGAATCATCAGGCCAGAAGATACTGTTGTTTTTTATTTGTCATTTTCATAGAAACCAAATAGTTTCTTTCCCCAAACAAGTACTTGGCACTTGCCACTGATAGTTTAGTAATATAGTAAAAAGAAACAAATGGTGCAAGTGGATGTTATTTCGTCTCCTAAAGGAAATGCTATGCAAATGAAGCAGGCATCAACAGCTCCCCCAATTCCATATGACAAAATGCTTTCAAAAACTTGTCTTCATCCTTTCACATACCTTTGCCATCAAAACTGTAAAGCGAAAAATCTCTGGAGAAATATGTAAATCCCATCTCCTAGAAAGCAGAAGAACAGATTTCGCAGCAGCTAATTTGATGTGAGGCTTGTCACTTTCGCTGCCCAAAAAAGTCCAGGTAACACATTTTAAGAGCCAGGTTTTACATCAGGAAAAAAAAATAAATCAAGGAACGAAAACTGACAGGTATGTTATTTACATCCAGAGTCCATATTTTGTTTATTTATACAATCATGATCCCATTTCCTTATTTTGTTTCCAAAAAGCTGCTACAATGTGTTGATTGAGATGTATTGATAATAAAGATAATTATAATGTATTCATCAGTGTAAATTATGATTTTTCAGAGTAATGTTAACAGTCACAAGGAGAAGCTTAGGGAACTGAATTTCACCTATTTATAACTATTATATACCCAAGGAAAACAGATGTGCATGAACATGTTTATGTTTTTTGGTCATCATTACTTCTCCTGGTGACAAACCTCACTTTAAATGCATCAAATATTTGATGTGTGATTTGCCATATCTATAGATACCAATATAAATACTAACAAGCATGACAAAAAGATCTATCCATTCCACGCATATCTCAAACTCAAGCCTGCAGAATAGATAGATCTTTTGGTCATGCATATTAGTAGAAACTGGTATAAATAGATATGACAAATCACACATCAAATATTTGATGCATTTAAACACAGGTTTGTCATTGGGAAGAGTAATGATGACCTATGTGCTTCATATATTTTATCTATGTTTAGTGTGCATAGCAAATATTGAGATTGCTGAAATGAATTTTTTTTCCAAAGAATACCATGAGGTGACTTCATCAAAAGTATAGCCTGTTTGAAGCAACTTCGACAAAATATCTAGCAATTCATTGATATGCCGCTTGCCATGGGATCCTCGATGTGGCAAAAAACTCTTGACAAGTGCTTTCAGCGCATAAATCTGCAAGGATAACACTCAAAAATAAGCTTTAAGGCTATGCTACAAAGCATGTGAAGTGTCTCACAAACTTAAAGTACAGATACACCACTCACAACCGAACAAATCATGCGAATGGATTTGGATTGTCTCAACTACAGTACAAGGATGGTGTGAAGAACCAATGATTTGATTTATCTCCAATCAAACTCCTAATTATGCAAAACAAACTAGTGGTTTTGGATTATCCCAAGTTCTGTACAGGGGATGGTTTGAATAGCATAGAACCATTTAATAGACGATCATCTCAACTACTGTACAAGGAAGACACAACTTAGCAGATGATAGATAAGCAAATCAAACTCATGGTTTTGGCCACCTGCATCAGTCCAAATAATGGTTAAAGAATGACCAAGATCACTGTTAAAGAATCACAACCACTGAACAAGAATGATTTGGAAAAACTAGATAGAGTGCTAAAGTTAAATGTGTCCAAGAAACTACTCATTTATCTTGGAGGTTTTACTTCTTCATAGCTTTGCAAAATCAATCATATCATGGCAACTTATTATAAGATCCAACATCATTAATAATGAAACAAAAAAAAAATCCAATTAACTAATACTTGAAACATGGAGCAATATCATTAGAGCAGAGAAACTGAACAAACTACAAGATTTGGAATCTCATCTCAACACTCGTTGACCTTTCCGATTTCAACTTTAGCTTCTGGTACAACCGCTAATTTTCTTATCTATATTAGATATGCTAGCACTAAAGTTGTTTAGCGATCAGAGGAATCTAGTCAGTCCTCCCTTGTACCAAAATTGCTTGATACTCACACTTTAATGGTTTGTCAGTTAACCAATTAAGACTCAAGGGAATAAGTTCAAAATTTAGTGGTTTAAAGCAGTCTTCACACAGAAAATCACTGTCATATTTGCACTTTAGACTGATAATTCTGTCGGAAATTTCCCTTCTATAATGCTCACCTTCAGCTTGCAAGAATCACAACACTCAGAAGTCTCGTCAGCTGAAGGTTCATCTTCAGATGATTCCGCCTACAAAGAAAGAATCCACATTAAGTGCCACAACATTCCACACAAATTCACACAGTACATGAGATGTTATGCAAAATTTCTTTTTGCTGCTTTATTCTGGATAAACAATATTAGATGAAGATAAATTTATCTTGCTTATATTACTTGAAAAATTCTTCCAAATATGTATGATCTAAACTCTTGATTTTGAGCTTCAAATGCTGAAACAGAATGTTGCGCAATACAGCCCAAGGACTGCAATATGGTTGGGGTGTTCAGCCCACTATACAGAGAATCCACAAGTTCCTGTGAAGATGGAAAATAGCCATGATAATCAAAAAACAAGCGCATATTTATTAGAAAATACTACACATTTAGATAAACACTAACAATAAGGAATTATTCATGCTGTAACAAAAGACATTCATTTGTGATGTACAAGAAAAAAGGATTGAAGTTGCTCAATCCCCCAGAAAATTGAAAAAAATAAAAAACTGTTCCTTCCAATCAAGTTTCACTAAAGAAGTGAAGCTTACCAAATTGTTAAAAGGACAAACAATAAATAAATATAAAGTGAAACTATCAACACCGACATGAAACTTTGTAATGGGAATACATTGAATTCCTGCTTGGCCCCAATTTGGCTCAATGGTAGTGGCCTCTTGGCTTCTATCAAGAGATCAAAAGTTCAATTCCTACTGTTTGCTTGAAATTGAACTTGTTTACACCCCATGCAAGAGGGTGGCCAAGTTAGAACCCCGCCTCTACTTTGGTGCTTAAGATTTAATCCCTCCATGGTGGGTATTGAACCTAGCTCCCCCTCCCCCCTAACACTAACAATCAACCACCTCATGATTACCCAATCAAAACTCCCTCTAATATGAACAAAAATTGGTAAACATGTGCAATATTGCAAGTGTGTGAAATCAAACATGAGCATTCACCATATAGAAAAAAGAAAGTGGTCCCAAAACAGAATAAAAGAAAAGAATTTCAAATTATAGGATATCCAATATGCATCAGAAAGTTCAAAGATTTTTTTTGTGAATGTCAGTGTCAAATTGTATGAAAAATAAATAGTTCTTGTCCTAAGAAACCAGGAAATAACCCCCCCCAAAAAAAAAAAAAAAAAATATAGCGCCTTATTTTGTGTATTGTTCTAGCCTAAGGTAGCCGGAGCCATTGGATAATTCATGAGAAATCTTGTCATATTACAAGGGCTGCGCTAATTCGGTATTGAGTTACAATAGACCCAGAATGGCATCGAGACTCAAGGAAATAATCTTCTTACAGCATCATGCAAACAAGATTGTCTTGTCATCTTTTCTTTTTAAAAGGCATCAAAAGTAGGCAATGAGACAGCAGCTAATAGCTTAAAGTATGGATACAAAAAACAGGAATAAAGAGAAGCTGGGAGTCCACACCTTGCAAAGTTTTGAGAAAATGAACTCATCAGAAGAACCAACCAATGAAGCAATTGCAGAAACAGCATGCTTCGACTGAAAACGAGTTCCCTTGTGGCATATTCTCTCCAACAATGGATAAAACTCGCTGCATGGAGAACAAAGAGTCAAATGAAATCAGTGTTGTCAAAGGCGAAAGGCTCTAAAAGGCACCAAGCCTGTAAAATACCTGAGGCGCTAGGTGCTTGCCCAAACGAACCAAGGCAATATAATATGCGATAAATTAAAAAAATCATATGTATAAATTTAATATATATATATCACAAATATATATGTTATAAATTAAGATCAGAAAATCGAAGCGATACTCAAAATACTGTGAAGTTTGAAATAAACTAGGTTGATTAAAAAAAATTGAAGTTTAAGAAAAAGCAAACACGGCAAGAAAAAAAATTCAGTTGTGAAGTTTGATAAGTGATGAACTTGAGATTTGAGAAAATGTTCTTTTATTAAAAAAAAAAAAAGTAACATTTTTTGGCAACATAACACCATGGATATTTAAAGTGAGAGAAAAGATAGGTAAACGAGAAATAAGATGGAGAGAGACCGAAAGAAAAGGATGAATGAAAATAAATGAAGAAAAAACAAACAAAAAGATGTACCTAATTCTTTGGAAAAGCGTGGCTGCCAAATGTGCCTCCAACTCATTTTTTTCTTTTTAAACCCTACTCTTTAATTTTAAAAATATACACTTAAATTATTTTTGGTGGTGTATAGAAAGAATATGGGCAAATTGATCAAAACACATACCACTTAAAAAAAGGGAAAAGGAACATATATTTTGACTAGGTGTTTTGCTTCACCACCCGACAATGCTTGCACTCCAGGCAAGTGCCTAGGCAACGCCTAGTTAAATTGTGCTTTGGGGTCTCGCCTTGCCTCGCTTAGAGTGCCTAGGCAAGCACCTCAACGCATATTGACAACATTGAATGAAATAGCGTTCAAGTTTTTGTGTTTCAAAAATGCATTTGAAAAAATTTAAAATTTTTTTATTTTTTTCTTTACTTCAAATTAATATTTTTTTAAAATCATTATAAAACAACCTAAGTCATTCACTATTATACCAACTAGGAATAACTAACACCTACCTCAAACACATTCACTTAGATTAAGCATGAAGAATACAATCAGCATAGACCACATAGGCCTGTTTGTTTTTATGTTTCAAAAATGCTTTTGAAAAAATTTAAAAAAATTTTATTTTTTCCTTTGCTTCAAATTAATATTTTTTTTAGTGTTTTCAAATTATTTTGATATGTTAATGTCAAAAATAAAACTTTATTTTGATGCATTTCCAAGCAAAAAACACTTGGAAAAGCAACCGCTACCACACTCCCAAACAGCCCTATATTTCTGATCCAGATTTTGAACAGATGGAAAGTTACATTTGCTTACAAAATGAAATGTAGCCCCAATATCATCATAAAGCATAGTGAAGTTACCTGAATTTGGCTTTAATATGAGGGCCTGCTTTGGCCAAGACTTCAACCAGTGTATCATTAATTGAATTGTTTTCTTCTAACAGCAATTGAAACTGCTCTTCCAAACCCCGCATAAAAGAGGGGTAAACACTAATAATAGCCTATATTACGCAATGTGTCAGTTATATTGATTGAACTGGATTTTCAGTAAAGGAAAATGAAAATTTATATGATAAAGAAGCTCTAATTTGAGCATCATTAGCATTGCTATTATAACACTAAAGAAGCTCTAAAATTAAAATATATGTCGACTGCTTCCACAAATCAAATCCTATTCCAAGGCTGCTACCACCACTGTAAAGAAAAATGCATATTGATGCACCAAGTAACTCTGAAGCTTCTGTTGAAGTAGGGACTAAAATGCTAGTGTGTGACAAGCTAGTAGATCAAATGTGCTCCTTAAGTAAATTCTAAAGTGATATCATCTTAGCTTAACAATCATTCAGAAGATTGCCTGAACATTGACAACCACTTAAATAAAATTCAAATATTTAAATCTCAAAGTCGAGGTGTTCTAATCTAAAGGAGTGAAAAACATTTTGCAATCCCGTGCAGCCACCTATAAAATTTGAGAAAAAAACATTTAGAACAAATTTTGTTTTCATCAAGAAACTTGATTATTTCCAACCATTGTAAATTTTGGAAGAGTTCACAGTCCAGTGGGCAAGAATTTGCCATCAGTTTTGTCTAATTTTTGGATCTCATATCCCAACAGAGCATTTTAATGCCATTTCATCACCACTTGAAAAACAAAAAGAGGAAAAAGGGAGCTTTATACATATCTAAAATGCAATTATCCTTACCAGAAGCAATTTAGCAGAGGCCTTGAGATGTTGTTCAAAACCACTGCTGGAGATATGATCTAAAATATATTGAACGTGCTCTGGGCTGAATATGTTAAATGAGCATTTTGAGGAGAGTAATTGTAGAAACTCAAAATGTGGATGCTTGTCTCCTATCATTTTCAGAAATTTATCCTGAGAAAAAGAGCGTGTAATATACAATAAATTAGGTAATATTTAAAATAGGAAGGGAAGCACGTTATATATTTTCACAAATAAAAAAGATTGAAGTAAGCTCATGAATAGGACTTATTAAAGGAAAATGACACATCCATCAAATTAAAGCCACACTCACCTCCATTAGCATAGAACTCTCAAACCATAGAAGAAAACAGTAGTAAGATGAGCACATAAACACACAAAAAACAGTCGCTCATCATACAATAGGACTAGAAAGTTACAACAATGTAAAAACTTGAAATCATGGCGGCAAAGGAAGTTAAGTACAGAGCAGCAAGAATCAGTAAAGTGCACCCTCTCTGATCCAGTAGTGCTGATAAGATAGGTGTGAAGCTTAAAGAAAAAATGAGTGTCTTTCACATTATTTTAGCAAAATTGAGAATAAGATCGAGTGTATTGGGCTTCTGTAACTGGAGCAAATATTTTCTAGCTTATAACATGACACGGTTGACCTAAAACCTGAAACCTGACTAAGTTTCACCTCGAAGTCTCTAGCAAGAAGCAAAATTATATTCTCGCATAGTATGGAACATTTTAAGATGAAGATGCAAAGAATTCAAGACAACCATTATAAAATTGACCCAGCTCACTAAGATCCTTTGTTTTAGCAAATCAATAGAAGCATTTATAGCATGTGACAACAATACAGAAAGATAGTTGATGGTAATAATAAATAAGGCAGGACATAAGTTGTATTGTGATTGATATTTTCTTTCAATTACACCAGAGAAGGAAGAGAAGTGAACTACACACTCTAGTTTGCTGGGCACTTTTAATTGTTCGATCATCCAATAATTGCTCCAGTGCAATGAAAATCTTGCTATCTTTCATCTGGTTCAATTTATGGAAGCACTCTTCTGCTTTCAAAGGATCTGGAAAGGATGCTGACATTTTCACAAATGAATTTTTTATTCTCCTCTCCATTTCTTCTGAACTGCTGTCCTGCAATATGTATTTATAAAAAAACAATTATCACAACCAAGAATTAATAAACAAAAATGCATGAAGCTGTGCTACTGAGCACTCTGACATTTAACAAAAGTCAAATAATAAAAGTCATACTCTAGCCATTCATACAAAAAACTCAGGTCAAAAAGTGAGAAGTACAAAAAAAAATTTGCATGCATATGTGCACTTTATATCAATCACGTTAATCCGTTATGCATGAAAGTTTCAGACACTTGATCTACTAAAGTTTCATCAAAATGGACAAGCAAGTGAAATTGTCAAAAGCTTCTCAGTATCAGCCACAATGCTCTAGTTTATACCTTCTCTTTCTTCCGTTGTGCCAAATAAATTTGCATTTCAGTCTGCAGCCTGAAAACAAAGACACATGGTAAAAAAAAGCCATTTCTATCCTAATTACAGTAGCACTCATTATCAATACCTTCCCTTCTGAGATAATATAGATATCAGTGCCTTCACATGAGAAGAAGTGAAAAGGGAGAACAATTGGATCCAGCGCCTTGTCCTTTCCTCGGCAGGAAGAAAGACAGGAAATAAATCCTCTGCAATAACAAGCTCCATGTTTTGGGGCCTGGAGAATATAGATAAAATATTACATCCAATAACATAATTTAGATTGGTGGATTAATTAGTCAAAACAAGTGAAGGATCAGACCTGAAATCCTTACAATCTTTATCATAGGAAAGCATCAAGACTTTACAAGGAATCTGTTCAAAGTGATCACTTGCTGTCATGAGGCCTTCAGAACACATGATACAATAATCTCGATATACCTCCAGCAACTTCTCCAAAGCCTTCTTTCTGACAGATATCTGCACAGTAAGTATGAGTTAGACCAGATTTTTTCCCACATAAGTAGACAGCTTTCATTCAAGTGAGCAGAAACTTCTGAAGAAGAATTACCTTCTTATCCCGAAGTCTTTCAGAAACTGTTGATATTAGTTCGGGTGGAAAAAACCTCAGGTTAGTCCTGGCAAGATCACAGGCAACAACAGCAGCCTGTGTTCGCACTCTATCATCAAAGTCCAGCAATCGACCTTCAAGAGCAGCTGATTCATTGACATGAGACAGATTAGATTTTAAAGACCCTATTTATTGACAAGCAAACTCACTTGCTGAATCACTTACTAAGTATTTCACGTGATACATTCCCAGAGGGATTGGCTATGTAGCACACTTTAGCACACTGCAAAACACTAAGTCTAACTTCTGCTGATTTATCAGAGAATCTATTTTTGAACTCTACAAAAAGATTGTGATATTTCTGTACAGCATGATGCTCGGGTAGTGCCAAGAGCTTTCCAATTAAATTAACAGCTTTTATTCGGACATCAACCTGATCTGTCTAGACAATAGAATTCAAAGTTTATTTTAATGAAGATCAGAGGATAACTTTCCAAAAGAAAAGAGGAAAAGAAACAGAACAAATAAGGGTACATTGCTGGTAATAGGAAAAACAACAAATGTTCCTGTAAGAAGACATGGAAAAACTTCGCAATATTCAGCCCATGTGATAAAAGTGAGATGTCATATACCTTCAAAAAGAAGGATGCAATGCTATGATAGATTAGGATAAATGAGTTAGAGGAAGATGTCGTACCAGTAACTCTTGAGTCAAGTTGGGGATGACACCAAGAAGCATATGAGGAGCACACTGGAAAACTTTAAAAAGGATTTCGTGGTAAAATTCCTTAAGCTCGCTCTCAACAGCATCTCTGTCTAAGAAACAAGATGTTAAAAACCCACAAACAAATGGTTCAAGCTTTTCTTCACAAGTTTGGATGACAGATGCAGCAAGCTGAGATGCAGCAGGAGTTGCAGCCTGTGGGGAAAAAAACAGAAGGGGAAGGGGGGATGATGAAGTCAGGCATCAGGAATTGGCCCAAAGCAGAAAGGATTTCAGATGAATCCAAATGTTAGAGCTAGACAGTTTGCTACCAAACCAGTAACTGATAGGCCTAGTCAAGAGAGCAAATACTGCATGTTCAAACATCCAACCCAAAGCCTCAAGCTAGTGCAAGAAGAGGTCCACGAATTTAAGCCATACTTAAGGCATAACAAATAGATTTCCTGTCATAGTAATTTATATATTTCAGCCATGAATCACAAACCCTTGGCGAGATTTCAGGCATGAATTTTTACACGGTTGGACTACTTGCTCCATTCAAGAAATGCCCGTCAAAGACATTCAAAACCCAAAAAGAAAGAACTGGTCAAGTTAGATCTAACATATAAATTCCATGCATTTGTCCACTGTACAAGCAAAAATCAGTGGTCTAAATCTAATTTGACATTTAACAAGTTTGTCACGAGAAATAATCGCTGCAAGCTGTATGAACCAAAACAAGATATTGTACAAATACTTACCTTTCCTTCCTTTATAAGATTCAGCAAAATCACATCCAAGAGTGCTTGAGAAGCCTCCTCGTTTAAAACATGTTTCATTATAGACAGAATCTCATCAATCAAAGACTGCTGGTGATGTTCCCTACAAAGGCAGAATACAGTGCCATGAATAGTGCTGCATTAGCAATAAAGGCAAGGAAAACAGCAAACGGCCGAAACATATTATCATAAAACTAAAAAAAGTACCTGAGCTACATGCAAACAACAAGCAACCTCAATTATATGACTTCATTTCCCTCCAAAACTCAATGGTTGATCAAATTTTTACAATAAAAGAAAAAATATCCACAAATGGTCACACCGTAAGTATTGACTGGAAGTTGATGAGCAAAGGACCCAGGTTAAAAAGACAGGAAGTACATATATTGGTAACGAGATCAGTGCAGGAAAGAAAATTTGATTTCATATACTTAATCTAGTTAAACACGGAGAGCATGATATTAGCAGGAGCTAAGTGTCTAGGCTCTGAGGTGACACTATCAATAAGTATTCATTACAAGGAGGTGCTGTACTATGTAACTTTAATTGAGAGTTTCAACATCTTCAGCTTTAGTCAACCAAGTTTGCTTCACAGCACATAGTTAAGATCCAAAAGGGAGAAAAAAAGAGGAAAAAGAAAACCATAGAGAATAAATCAAGCACGCTATTTTCAATTATGTTGACTGAATTAACAAATACAAAAAAAAAACCCGAGAAAAGAGAAGAGAGAGAATTCTAACCTCACAGAAGAGAAAAAAATTTTGAACATTTCAAGAACAAGATCGTGGCAGTCGACATCCAGCATGATCACACAACATTTACAACGTGCCACAGTTTCCAATACTTTAACTCTCCTCAAAAAGTGTGGGCTAGCAGTATCACTGAGCTCCTTGAACATGTTGAGAAAAAGTATAAATATATCCTTCGAAAAGAAAACCGGATCAATGTCAGTCGCATTCATTGTTTATCAATATTCTGAAGAGATGTCAGCACAATTGCAAACATGCAGATGCATTTTACTTCTATTCACAAGCACACAGATGCACGTAAAGAAGAGCATCCAGAAATTGAGATAACAAGCTAAAACACAAGTATGAACATGGAAAGAGTCTCATTACCCTCAGATATTTGTCCTCGAAAGGAGGCTCGGGTGCCAAGACCCGAAACACTTCACTGACACAGATTGCCACCAAAAGTTTGACTTCTTTGTCAGTATGCTTAATAAGATAGTGCTTCAGAATAGACTTCCTCAAGGGCTTTATAGCAGCTTCTAACTTCTTTGTAGCTTCTGCCTTTTTAAAAGTTTCCAAAGGCTGTTCAATTTGTGACAAAGCATTTGCAGCTTGCTACAAATAAAAATTATTAAAATTAACCAAATCTAAACAACCTTGACAAATAAATATATAATGATGTGCAGAGAAAATCTCATATATTACACGTTACTTTCAAAAATTAAAAAGAAAATCAAAATCAGATTTGATTCAGTACCGGAAATTTTCAAAATAGACAAAAAATAATAATTACATATCAGCATTATTTTCTTGGAGAACCAGCTAGTGATTATTAAATAGAAAAAAAATAAAAGGTATAAATTAATCGATCCCGATTCCGTAACAATACTAGTATTAACGGGTAAACAAATAATATATGTGAGAAAACTCACACGTTATTTCAACTTTTTCAAAAAATAAAAACATGAAGAAAAGGCGAATTCGAAATATTTAGAGAAACTGGAAGCAAGCCCGAATTCTCTAAAGTGAATTACTCAAAACAGTTGAATAAAACGACTACAGTGAACAAAATCGAGTCAGTACAAAACCAAGGGTTTCTGTGTTATTGCGAGGAATTTTTTTTCGTGAAAATAAAGGGAAAATACGCATACACGGAGCGATTTGACAAGGAAGTCCTTGTTGGGCCGAGCGTGTCGACCGAGATGGTCGCCGATTTCGGAAACGAGTTGAAGCGGAGATTCGTCCATTGAATAGCTGGAGAAGAGAGGATTTGAAGATTTTTTTAGTGGAAAGAGAGTGAGGGTAAAGCGAGAGGAGGGAATTTTTTTTGTTGTTGTTGGTTTGGGACTGGCATCTGCCCAAATGCGAAAAGCGTGTTTCTAGAGATGGAAGGAGTGGTTTCAAGCGGGTACGATCCCGCCTATGCGTCGCGTGGATTTCACGCGTTGAGATTTCCGTATAGTAGGCGGGCGGGCATGAGATCAAACGGTTAAGGGGCTGTAGGTTATTCTTGGGAGGGGGCTAGGATAGTGCCAGGTCGGCAACACGATAACAGAAACAAAAGGTTGAAGATTTTTTTTAAGTAAAAATTATTGAATTTGTATACTCAGTCGTTTTAATTTATGTCATTGCTTAACATGCACTTATAGGTAGGGGTGAGAAAAAAACTGAAAAATTAATTTAATTGAGAAAACTAAAAAATAATTAATTGAAAAAACCGAACCGGTACAAAAAACTAATTAAACTGGTTAAAATATTTAGAAAAATATCCAGTCCGTTTCGGTTTCCGGTTTTGGTGTGCCTAAACCGGCCAACCCGAACCGAACCGGTTCGGTTTAAAAATGAAAAAAATAAAATAAAGTAATAAACCAAGCGGGGCCACCCCTCCCTTCCATTAGCCAGCCCTAGCAGACCTTTATCATTT
>Ga0325404_1001725_pt1 | contig 23188 bp, 15 predicted proteins | sample PopdelMetagenome_18_FD_205664 | JGI IMG/M metagenome (GOLD analysis project Ga0325404, IMG submission 205664) | Populus deltoides microbial communities from Bellville, Georgia, United States - Xylem-Control-R1 | ecosystem: Host-associated > Plants > Phyllosphere > Stem > Wood/Secondary xylem...
AGATGGTTTCTATATCAAATGGATGTAAGAAATACATTTTTACATGAAGATCTTAAAGAAGAAGTATTCATGAAACTTCCTCTTATACATCTTTAGAGTGGCAATTCTACACTAGTTTGCCAACTTCATAAATCTATTTTTGGCTTGAAGCAAAGTCCTTGGGGCTTGACATGCAAAATTAAGTGTTGCTATTGAAGTTCTTGGTTTTAAAAGAAGCTTTACAGATTTTTCCTTGTTTATTCAATTTGGTTTAACTCATAAGCTAGTTGTGCTCATATATATGGTTGATCTTATTATAAGTGGGAGTAATGGTGATTCAATAACTCATTTTAAGAAGTCTCTTCAACAACAATTCCTGATTAAAGATCTTGGTTCCTTGAAGTATTTTTTAGGCATTGAAATGACAACTTCTACTAAAAGACTTTTTTTAAATCAACGTAAGTATGTTATTAATCTGTTGAAGGATGTCGATATGTTGTATAGTAAGCCTGTTGCATATCCTTTAGACAACAAATTAACATCAGATCCTTCAAATGAACCTCATGCTTCTTACAATCACTATTTGAAGATTGTTTGTAAGCTAATTTACTTAACAATCACTTGATCGAATATTACATTTGTTGTCAGTCTCTTTAGTCAATATATGCATTCTCTAACTATTTAACATCATGGTTTGGTAAATCATATCTTATGGTATCTAAAAGGGATAATTGGTCTTCGAATTATTATGACTCGCAATGGCCATACTAACATCATGGGCTACACTGATTTTGATTGGCAGGAAATTATCGAGAGGAAGCTCTCTGACTTCTTTCTATAGAGATCAATATACAAACTTGCTTTATAGACACTAAAAGACGAGTTGTTGCAGACAGTGTTAGATTATGCTTGAGATTACGATATTAATTTTTTTAAAAGTATATTTTGCTTGAAAATATATTAAAATAGAAATATTAAAAAAATATTAATTTAGTTTTTTTTTAAATGTGATCCAATTCCACTCCTAAGCATTGTTAAACCAAAAGAATATCAATTATTGGTTGTTGTGCTTGTTGCTATAGTTGTCATGTTCTAGATCCGGACAATGACATGCCTATTTTATACAAATATGAAGCAAATTATAATAACCTTAAACATATCAATCTCCAAATTAAAATTTTCAATTAAGAATGTTGATTGATAGGATAAATTTCTATACATGTTTATCACTATAAAGACATGCTAAACAAAAGATGTCGAATAAAAACTCAGAGTTTATACATGTTTAAAACTATAAGCATATAAAAGCATAACTAATGGCAAACATGTTTTCAACACAAAAATTAATAATAGAATATTAGTATGTATACTAAGCATTTATCCAAACTTGTAGTTGATATAAAATCAAATTTCTAGTATGCATATTAATAATAAAATTAACTATGCTTAAATTAAAATAAGAAAGGTACTAGCTTGTTGAAACACTTTAAAGAATGAATCTTTTGTTGTTGTCAAGAACAAATTCTTTATCCTTAAAGCTTTATTGCTCTTTACTTATGCAACTAGGATATTCACAATATATCTTCTAAGATTCCAACACTACCACTTTAGTTTAGATACACTTTTAAACAAGGTTTTTGAACAAAAAATTATATGACTCAAATATCGCTCAACAAGAAGAATATAAGATCTAGATTTGAGAGGCAAAACAAATCATTAAAAGGAGAAGAACAACACTAAAAATAAGATGAGAAAGAGTGTGTATAAATATGAAAAATTCAAGTGAAAACTATTCCTTTACCCCTATTTATATAGTGAATTTTAGAAGCTAAAAGGTTGAAGAGTTGATAAGAATTAATTTCTACCATTATCAACCTTTGATTATCCATCATAAATCAAGAATTAAATGTAGAAAAAAAGGGTTTTTTTAGTGAAAAAATCAATGGTTCTTTGAGATTAATTTCTCATTCACTCATAATTTGTTTAATCATGTTAATTAAAACAAATTTCCAACATTATAAAGTTCAAGAATTAAAGAAAACAATAAATAAAGCTATAGACAAAAGTAATAAAAACTAGAAGGAAGATAAATTTGTATTGAAACTCATGCATAAGGCTAACTATCTTTCAAAGTAGGGCTAACTATCTTTCAAAGTAGTTATGTGGACCTTTATATGTTAATATAGAGTTTGAATTTTATTTAAATATATTACCCTAATCCTACACAAGTATTTGAATTGGACAATGAGACTTTATTAAATCTCATTACAAACTAAAATACTTTTTTATTGATACCATTTGAATCCTAAGCTAACATTGTGACTTCTAATTAGTTATTTTATTATAGACTCTCTCTAAATAGAATCAAGCTTTCTGGTTCTTCTAATACATCTAAACTTTTATGGTCAATCATTCTCCTTTGATCGATCATGACTTTTGGTAGCTTAGTCAACTAATTGATTATGATTTTTCAAACACGGTCAATTCCACTACTCACGATCAATTTTAGTTTCCTTCCTTTATTTTATTAGGAATAATCATTGTTTTATGATTGATACGTGGATGTTTGTTTTTGGTGTAAACACAACCTTAAACCCACCTATAGTGATGAATCATGTTATAATATTTTAGTCAAAGTTGAGAGAGAAAAGGGGTAAGATACAACTACTTAATAATTAAGACCTTACACACTGTTAAGAAAAATATTTATGAAGATGTGTGTGTGTGTGTGTGTATGTTTTTGAAAGTAAATAACATTAAAATAATAACACCTTTTTTTAGATTTGATGTTAAACTCTCAAATCAATAACCTAAGAAATAATTGTATACATAAATAAGTAATTGATAACATAACTAAGCAATTAAGAAACATAAAAGATAGAGAACACTAATTTTTAACATGGTAAAACCCTAGTTAGGAAAACATCCACAACCAAATCAATGAAAAAATAATCCATTAACTTTAAGAAAATATTACGAACTTTAATCCTAGGTCAAGATAACTTACTACTTGATACTAGTCTTTTACAATCCTAAAAACTCACTACATATTGTTTTTTGTGCTCTCTCATTTCCCTTTGTCTTCTTCTTTTCCTTAAACTAAAAAAAAATAAAATATATAGGTTTGTTTTTATGATCCTAAAAAAACCATAAAAAAATAGGCTTGCATTTAAGGAGGTTGTGTGTGTTGGCATCTAATAATCGAACCCTACATGACTACATAATAAAAATAAGATTATGGATCAAACATCCTTTTTAAGAAGGCTTTTGGTCCCTTAAAAGTTGTCTTTCATAATTGAGAAGACTTCTCGACTACTTTCGTTTTCAATTACAACTTGTCATAGTTAAGAAATTTCATGCTCCTTATAAAGTTGTTTTTCAAAGGTAGGATAATTCAAAATTAAAATTGAAAATAATTCAGAATGATAATATAGTGGTTTACCTTATAAAAAAAACTACTCGATTGACTATATAAGCATTAGTCTTTACCTCGCGGGGTTGTCTTAATTTAGGTATAGCAAGAACATGTGGAGTGTTGATTTTAGGAATTAAATGTCAAGTAGCAAAACCTTTTCATATTGCATTTTTTTTCTTAGAGGTGGCACTCTATATTCTATAGATATCTCAAAGACCATATCATTATGGATTTTGACTTTTGTTTTTGAATTTATATGTATTTATTAGCATTGAGCATATCTTCAATGTTACGTAATTTAAAACCAACTATTCAAATAGAAAGTAAGAGATGACTTTGACTAGTATTAACTAAATGCTTAATTTATTAAGTAGTCACAAAAAAAAAAAACATTTTCAGATATATAGTAGGACAAATGCAATAACTAATTCCATCTTTGACAAGTCTAACAAGTTTTCAAATATTATTGCTTCTATGTAAAACTCCATCTTTGTCCTATAGGTAAGGACTACCAAAAATCACTAGATAAATGTTTAATGGAATAATATTACAAGTACATCCTTTAATACTTAATTAATTACAAATTTGAAAATACATTATTCCATTACCTTTAATTTAGATTTCTTATTTGGCCATCCAATTAGATATGGTAAAGGATGTGATTTTTTTTTTGTAACTTGAGTTGTTAAGCTAACTAATATGAAATTAGTATTTTTTTTATATCATATCATACAAAGCTACAACTTTACTTATATGAATTTTAATATACACTCAAATTAATTATTCCTTAAAACTATTAAGGGCATTTTCAACTTGATTGAAAGGCATTAGGTTAGAGGTAGTAGCTAGAGAATTTTTGGACTCGTTTTTATTGATTTGTTGGATGTTAATCTATTGATTGACCATTGTTAATATGTTGATCCGACATTGATTCTCCGATCAATATGCTACTTATTATTCATTTTTTCCTTCTAACAAAAAGAAACTACAATTAGTAACTTAATCTTGAGTGAAGGCAGGTAATAGCTCACAAATCAAGCTAGTTGTATATGTGGAAAGACTTACGTGTCAATTGTTTAAGTGATTCTTAGACTTGAGATCTCTAGGTTATCTTATATAGAAAATATTATGTTTTGATCATAATCATATGTTACTCTTAATTAAGGGTAAATGATGCAAACCCGAGGGTAGGAACCCTTGAACCCATATGCAAGAAAGAAACAACACAAGAAAGTTAAAATTAGATTAAAGATCAAACCGGACATAATAATTAATTGAACCAAGACACCAAAGTTATTAAATGAAAGAAATTTTAGCCCTATGATTATAATGAATCATGAACTAATGGTATAAAAGAAGAACTCTATAAAGACAGTAGATTTCTGATAAGTCCAAGAAAAGTTCAATGAAAAACTTATAGCATGAGCAACCTTTCATATACAAAATATTATTTTGAAATCAAGGTCTATATAAAAAACCTAAATACAAGATAAATAACTTTATTTATAATAGGTAAAAATTCCTAAACATATTTGGAAAATAACCAAGAAGTTTTAAATAAATTAAGAAAAATAATCCTAAACCAACTAGAAAAATAATGCAATTCTTGCACAGTGGTTTCCGGACTTGATCACAAGGTCTTCCTTATATCCAATTGCTATGAAATTCTGATTATATATAACATAAGGCATCTAAAAGCTTCTGGGAAGACTTTATCCCAATCCAATAGTTGGATTGAAAGTTATCCATGTTAATGTGAAATTTTATATTAGAAAAAATAAGCCCAAAACCGCATCTAATATCCTTAAATGATAAAGAAAATTTGTCAATAAGGAAATCCACAAAACAAAGGAAACATAAATTGCTACCTAATTGATCTTTTTGAAATTAAAGAATCATTGTAAAATAAGAATTCCACATTTAACTAAATCCTTGCCTTGTAGGAATCCACAAATCATATGGAAAACAATCATTTTCCAACTTTTCTTGTTTACTGGTAGATTTCAAGCCTGATGTCAAACATATTATTATCTATTTTATGGATGATTTACCGAGCCTACCAAATATGAATATAAAGCTTAACATGTTTAGTTTCTAGCCTAACTAGAATCGCAATAAAACTCCACTTGTAGCTTTAAATATGTCTCAGACAGTACATAAAAGTTTATTTGCAACTTGTTAACCCAAACATCTAGAATCAACCTAATTAATTTCTCTTGTATCCTTTTAGTTTCAGACCTTGTAATTGGCTGAATTGGTACCTCTGATGAGTTCTTTGGCAATGCTCATTGATTTACATTAGTAATATAAAGGTAAATATTGGATATAACATAAACTATATAAAGACATTGATAAAAAAGGATTTATTGTCTTAGATAAATTAGAAAAAAAATTGTTTCATATGTTCTATAATGGTATTTATTTTGAAATCTTTAGGTAAGGTGAAATGAGACTTAAAATGGTTTTCAAAACTTATTCAAATAATCAAAGAGTATGGTGTCGAGAACAAATGCGATTTGATAGAGCAAACACACTTTGTACTCAAATCTTTAAATTAAAATATTAGTGATGAAAGAATAATAAATATACTAAGAAACTAGTCACTAAAATGTTATGTAAAACCACATGACTTTTCTAATATTTAAAGAATCATGACATATTATTAAACATTGTACTTGATCTTTAAATATAAATCAATGAATTTATTAAATTGATAATAAGTTAAATGATTTAAATTACTTAATTATATGTATTATGATTTACATTTGGGTCAATATATTAGGAATCTAATGGGTCACACATATTAAGAATCATTTGTAAGAAATTAAATTGAGATGATATTTTACTATTTATATGGCTATCATGTTTCTCCTATAACTATAATATTATGCCTCATATTTTCTAATGAAGAGATAATATACAATATAAAGAAAAGAATGATCTAGCACTCAAGAAATAGTATATGGGATTACAATCTTAGTCTTAGGAAAGTCAAGTACCGACTTGATTGCATAAATTTCTAATAATTATCCTAAAATAAAATTTATGATATTTTTCTCTTAATATGGTTATCATGTTTTTCCTATAAATTAAATGTTGTGCATCATATTTTTCTATTGAATAGACATTATACAATACAAAGAAGAAGAAGAAAGAGCTAGCATATAAGGAATATCAATCCCTCTTTGTTAGAAAGATGAGTTAATTAGACAGTTTGTGGTTTGTGATAACCTAGTCTCTAAGAGTTTATCAAATACTAGAAGCAAGAACTAATATTTAATTAATCCTCTCACAAACCCTAAAAGACTAGATGACTTGTGATTTACTACAACCCAACCTTGAAGAGTTTATTATACACTAGAAGGACAAACTAATATTTAGTTAATCTTTGCATAAACCTTAAACAACATAATATTGTCTAATAAGATCTACGAGATTCTAAAAAACATTGAACACCTTTTGTTTTTGGCCCCAATGTCTTTGGGTCCATATAGGTTAGCTTTTATGTAATAAAAATAGGTGGTTCTTTTAGGAACTCAAATCATTTTCAGATCATAATATCAATTTCTCTTTATCAATAACATATGTGAAATATGACCATATAATCCATAATAATTGCAAATAATAAGACCAATTTTCTTATAAGAACATGAATTAACAATATTAATCTATTTTCTCTATAAGTTGGATGAGATTTGATAGAACATATTGCTTTTATATAAAAAAACAACTTTGGACATTTTTGTCTTTGAAAGATTTGCAAACAACAAAAACTCTTTTTGCAAAATTTGGCTTTTCAGATGCCATAACATGATTTTTTTTTTCTTTGAACACTTTTTTAAAGATCAATCAATCAAGTCTAAATATTTCTTAAGTCATTTTACAATTTATAACAAGTTGAGTTTGAGAATAAGCCACTTTATTTTCACAATTAAAATCATCATTCTCAACTTCAAGAGAGCTAGGTTTCTAAATTTTTATTTTGCAATATATTTCTTCATTTCTTTTCTTAAAAGCTTATTTTCAATTTTGACTTCAACAAATTATTTTAGCTTTGAAATCATCAAATCATTTTCTTTCTTTAAAACATCAATTTATTTTAAAAATAAACAATTTATCTTTCTAAGAGAATTTTCTCAAAATAAAACTCATAGAATTCAATAAATTCATTATGAAGTTAATCATAAGAAAAATGTTCGAATGAGTCATTTATTGCCTCATTATCTTTGTCCTCTTGGCAATTAGGAGTTGTCTCACAAATTGAATATCCTTTTCCTTTGTTTTTGCAGGAAAAAGCCTTATTTTGTACATTCTCTATTAAACCATTTGAAGTTTATTCTTGAGATCAAAACTTGTTTTATATCTCACTTGAAATTTATTCAAAATTCTTGATCCATATTTTAGCTTACATTCTTTTTATTGATAATACTCTATGTTAACCTCTTTTATGCTCACATCTTTATTAACTTCAAAAATATATCTTTATTTCCATATAATTTCTTAAGAGCATCCCATATCTTCTTGCCACTTAAGAAAGCATAAACTTTACTAAGAATATGGAATATCTTAAAAATCTCATAAAGGTTGTGTAACATGCTCAACATTTAGGAACAGATTTCATTATATTAAATCCAAAAAAAATATCAATTGTTTGGAATGGTCAACCGATTTAATTTAAAATTCAATAGGTTGACCGGATTGATTTAAAAATATCCATTTTACTATCTCATTAAGATTGTGTAATATCCTCAACATTTAAAAACAAATTTTATTATATTTAATCCAAAAAAAGTGTCAATTGTTTTTTACTGATCGATGAAATGGTCAACTTATTTAATTGAAAATTCAATAGGTTGACCGGATTGATTTAAAAATATCCATTTTACTAACTCATTAAGATTCTGTTGAAATTTTAGTAAAGTTTCCTTTGTGTTTGGGACATCCCAAGTGTTGACATCAAATTCATAACACAAAAAAATAATACTTTATAACTATAAACACCACACCTTATCACCTCAATTCCGATCCAATCATCTTGGATCTCATCTCATTATATTCATCATTCCATATTTCGTTCCCATCAATTTATATCACTATAACATTTATTTGTTTCATATCCATCATAATAATTTAAAACATCAAAACAATACAATAATTCTACACCATCTAACACTTGAATAAATACAAAGATATAAGTTAAACAAATTATATCACTAAAGATATTACATCACCTTAACTAGGTAGTGATAATTGCTAGTTTAATTATATAACAAAATCAAGTATTTAAAATTACAATCCATTAGCTTAATATTACAACATAATAGTCCATATGTACCTAGATCTACACAAAAATACTAACTAATAATTAGTATTTGAATTACATATTATGGTCTGAATACTAATTAATTTGGTCAACCCATCTTGGTTGCCAATCATTCTGGCATTATCATTCGGAAACCAATATCGAGGTATTTCTTATGAATACCATTCAATCCGGTCAACCTATCTTGGTTTTCAATCATTTCAGCATTCCTATTCAGAAGCCAATAATCTAGTTAATTCATTTTAGTTGCCAATTAATCCTACATTCTTTAACAAATAACAATCAATCCTTATGTTATATATATATATATATATATATATATATATATATATATATATATATATATATATATATATATATAGGTCTACTAAAAATATCATTATCCAAAATTTTCATATATCAACTAATTAACACGTGAAAGTAATGAAAAATTTTAAAGAAGAATTTTTACAAGGTGTCGATGTACCTACCTACAGTCTAGCTATGCCAAGTACCTTCGACTAGTTAAACAACCCCAACGATATACCTTGTATTGATAGGTTTTCTAATTCATTATCATTATTGTATCCAAAAATACTCTTCACTCGTCATAATACCTATTATAATTTCACCGGTTATTCATCCATAATCAAATTCATTTCTCTTTTTTATATCATTTTAGTTGCATATAAATAAACACGAATTTCATTACATCTTGGTTAAATCTTAAACACAACTACAAGCATAAATGCCACAAAAACTTACTTAAAGTTCAACAATTTTCTCAAAGGCATTCAACTCCTAAAACATAAAATAATTTCCTCTTTATCATATCAGAATAGAACCATTCATCGAAACCATTATCCAAATATCAAACTTTCAATACAATTTATAATCTATCTAACAATTTTGTGATTTCATCCTATTAGGTCCAACCATTCGATTTTTTTTTCTATTTTCAATTATTTCATTAATTCAACTCAATCAAAAATCATTATTTACATGTTCATACATACACTTATTACACAATTAATGGACAATCATAAACGCAAAATTTCCCATTTTTGCTCCTAAATGGCCGGCCCCTTGGGCTTCCTTATCTATTTAAATTTCTTCATTATTTCATCATTATTTCACTCCTATAACAACCTATAAGGGTCCTAGGAACTCAATTTCCAAGAAATTCATATTTTTCTCAAATTTATGTCAAGAACCCTAATTCCATTCTTTGATAAATTTTGCTTAAAATCACTACATTTTTGTTCTAATTGATACAAAGGGGTTTTAAACGTCTTACCCAGTTGCTGAAGGTATTTCAAAGGTCGACTCATCAAGGCTTTTCCAAATTTTCTCTCTTTTCCTCTTCTTCTTTTAGTTTTTTTCTCTAATTAAATCTTCTCTCTTTGATTTTTAGTGTGCAAGTGTTTTTATCTCTCAAAATCCTCTTTTTTCACTCCAAACAGTCATTTTCTAACCCTTCAATGTGAGAGGAAGGAAAAAGAAATGAAAATGCTATCTTTCTCCCTTGGTTGAGCCCCGTTAGTTTTAAAAAGACAATGGCCATAATGGTCTGATTGTTTTTAAAAATGATCTGACCGATTCACTATATCGATCCAGTCATTTCTCAAAATAGCTAGACTGGTTTTGCTACTAGAAATATTTACATTTTTTACCATAAAATTTTCTTCTTTATCTTTCTTAACTCTTTATACCATAATTTTGATAATTTTCAATTTATCTTGGGGTTTATAGTTTTCATAGCAGTAATATTCAATCAAAACTCTCCCTTCTAATGCTTATTCAAATCATATTTTTATTTCAAATATTTTCCCCCATTTGCAACTTTACAAAGTCTAATTAACCCATTCTTTACAATATCCCATATTTCTATATTTATTCCCTCAATAATGATTCTCATCCTAATACTCTAATTTCCATAAATATCCATATCAAAGACAAGAGTTTTTGTCAAGTTTTATCCCTTAAATGCTATGATTTTTACTTTTAGATAATTAAACCATAACAAATAGCCCTTGCTCCGCTATCAATTTTGAACCAAAAAAACCTTAGAAGAGGTGAATTAGATATTTTAAAACTAAGGCCAACAATTCAGTTTAAAATCAAACAATCAAAATGAACACAAAAATACCCATAACAAGCTTATCAACCACACAAAAGCTTATGGTCAAAAGTTTCAGCACACACACATACACAATAACTTGTTGAGCACGCAATCAATATAAAAATTAAAATAAAAAGATCATGAGAAAAGTAAAGAGATAGAAGAAAAAAGACAAACATAAATTTTATAGTGGTTTTGTTCTAACCTCCTACCCCACTCCTTAGGCAGTAAGCTTTGGCTTCTACTATCATACTTAGTCTATTTTAAGAGCTAGACCATACCATACAGTGAATCCTTTTATAGGTTCAAGATTTAAACTATTATAACAATTCTTTTACACTTGGCTTTAAATCAAACCTAACCAATCTTTTTCAAGGGCTCAAGATCCAAACCTACCAATCTTTTTAGGACAAAGATCAAAACCTAACTGACTTTTATGGGCTCAAGGACAAAACCTGCCAATCTTTTAGTGAGATATACGCTAAGAAATTCAAATTTTAAAAGACCGGTATACCTAGGCTTTAAGTCAAATGATGTAAAAAACATATGTCTTTAAGGAGAGTGAGCCAAAATATATGAATTATGGAAGATTGTTATACCCTATGGATTAAACCAGATGATGTAAAAAATATGTAATCCATGAGAATGAGCCAAGATATTTGAATAATAGAAGATTGATATAGCCTATGATTAAACCAAATGAGGTAGCGACATGGAAACAAAGAAATTTGAATTCTTTATCCAACTAGTTTTAATACACCAATGGTCATAAATATATCTAGTGTAAAGTCTAGTTTACTCATTGTCTTTGGTTTTTTATATCTTATTTGAGAAATCTGATTTACTAGTGGTTTTTAGCTTTTATCATTCAGTTTAAGATGTTTGGTTTACAATTGGCTTAGGCTTTATAGATATAAACAAAGTCTTTTGAGTATAGAAAGTTAGTTTAAAAAGTTTAATTAATCTCTAAAGAGACTTGAGTCATAATACAAACATTGTAAGACTAATCTAAAATCATTATATCCTACCAATATAATTTCATGTTTATAGCACAACTTCAAGATGTCATCAATACTTCTTGAGATGTTGTACACAAGAACAAATCCACATATACAAAACCACAAGGTAATGAATAGTAACTTAATAGTTTGATTCATCAAAACTAGGAGAAATGTATACCTTCAAGCCAACAATTCAATATACAACTATTAAGTCTACTTATAACACTTTTACACTCATGTAAAATCCAACTTTACTTTTTCAGAAGGTAGCATAATAGCTTTTTCATAACCAATCTTCTTGATCAATACCAGTGTTGCACCATTAAAACTAACTATTATATACAAGGGTTTAATGCGCTTACTTATAGCCATTATTATATACAAGGGTTTAATGCACTTACTTATTGCCATTACTGGCTTAAGAAATGCCACATTTACTTATAGCCATTCTTTTTAGGGAAATTTAGGGAAACCTTTTAGGATAATATTTAAGTATAGGAAGTTGGTCTAAAGAGTTAAATTAATCCCTAAAAATACTTGAGTCATAATACAAATATGTTAAGACTAATCTTGAAGCATTATATCCTACCAGCATAATTCCATGTTTATAGTGTAACTTTAAGATGTCAATACTCAAGATAAATAGTATGGGAATAAATCTAAATCAACATAACCTTAAGGTAATTAATGATTAATAACTTCTTAATAGTTTGACTAATCAAAACTAGCAGCAATGGATACCATTAGGTCAACAGTTCTAGATCTAACTATTAAGTCTACTTCTAGAACTTGAATATGTTTTGTATAAAATTTAACATTGCTACTTGAAAAGGTTACATATCAACTTTGTTATGACTAATTTTTTTTTTTTTATCAATGTTAAAAACATTATGTTCAGTACTACACCATTATCAATTAATGCCCTCTATATTGGTACACCATTAAAATTGGTAGTTTTATACAGGGGTTTAATGTGGCTACTCATAGCCATTGTTGGCTTATAAAATGCCACATTTGGTCCCTAATAAATCATAGGTTCTAATCAGTTGTTTTCCATGATTTGTGCCTTCTTATCTACACTGTCTTTATTGTCAATATCAATATAATATAAAATTGACCAGGTTTGGCCTTAGACAAGTATGGCAGGGAAAAAATGATATTGTTAGTACAATATCATCATGATTGATCTTTTTTTGCCTCATAATGGATTTCTAGCAAGTTAGCCTCTTTAATTGTATCCTGATCATTCATTTATTATATCAGAATTGTAGGCTCATTAACTTCCATTTCTTTATATTATGCATTCTCTTCAAAGAGGACATAAAATCTATTTTTCCATTATTTATTCATTTAAGAAGGCATCATCATCATCCATGAGCTCATTTTTTTACCTTAAGTTAGGTATCTTTATTAATGAAGATGTTAGTTGAGTCTAATTTAGGCTCTAAAAAAGTATTTTATTTTATTAATGAGACAATGTTGTGGTTCTTAAGTCTGTTACTTTGTTTAACTATAATCACACTTGCAATAACTTGACATTTTTCTTTAGGAAAACCTTTTTTTTATTCTTTTAGTAGGAATGTCCTCTTTTATTCTTTTTGAATGATTAAGGCTACTTTTTGATATTGTTACTTACATAGCACAACTTTAAGGCATTTATTTGTTGATGGTTTTCTTCACTTTAGTTGTTTAATTGTTAGCCTTCTCTATTAGAAAACTTTATCTTAATTTTTTGTGCAATTGATAGTTGGTTATATTTCATGGTTAACTATTACCTTTGCTTTCTTAATTCATAGTTGGTCACCTTATTCATATTATATTACTATATTTATAATAGACTTGCCCGCTTTTTATAAAAATATCTTTAAAAATATACCTTTTGAACTATTTAGGATCTAAAATGACCTTTTAATTAGACAATGATGGTGTTTGGTTGAAAATAATCATTACATAATATGTCAACCTATTCTTGTGTTGGATTAGGCTCAATCCTGTTTCACAATCATCATGTGTGCAATCGATCATCAACTCTACGTGTTAGTAATCCAATATACGTTTATATTTGTTGATTATTGACCAAAAGACTTTTTTTTCTGATCTTAAAACTTATTCCTTTGATGAGGTGTATGGTTTAGCAACATCATTTCTCACTAGTATGTTAAAAAATTAAATCTTTCTAAGATATGTCTTGCTTAATTGACCTTCTTTCCACCTTCTTTCCAGGTCTAAGAGATATTAGTGATCACTACCCAATTCATCATCCTCATCACTAAGCTTTAATGACTTTCGTTGTGGCAGATGTTTATGTCATTCATTGTTAGCAGGTATTTTAAACATGAAGCTTTTGGACTTTTATGGAGTGCTAATTTATTTAGCCTTGCCCTATAAGTCTTCCTCCATATATAGAAATCTATGACAAACAGGGCACCTATATACTTTGTTAGAGAGGTTTCTCATGATTTTCTAGTGTCAATTCTTTAGATTTTCCATAATTGATATACCTTTTACATATAACAACATTAGTGGTAAATTTAACCCTCTATCATATTTAATCAAATCTAGTCTATTGTATTTTTCCTATCCTAGGTAGTCTTTAAGGTTTAATGGTAATCACTAAAGTTTTCATATTAGGAAATGGGTTGTTTACAACTTTTATTTTCTTCTATAATAAGGGAATTCAACTAGCTTCTAATGCCTTCTAAATCTAATTCCTAAAGATGACATAATTATTAGTATCATGTCTCCATGAGTCGTGTCATGCTTACTATTTCTTCATCTTTATTTTCTTAGTAATGAGGATTGTGTGATTGCTTAAGAGTTTTTTTTTTTATCCTCTTTAAATCAATTGATCAAATATCCAATCTACTTTTTTTTATATCAAATGAGTACTCTTTATATTTACTAGTAACTTTGGTTGTTTTCACTTCTTTACTAATAGGCTTATTAACCTTTTTTGAATTTCTTAATGCAGCGATCTCAAGAAGTTTTTCCTTTTTAAGTTTCATGACCAATATAAGCTATTGTTGAACTTATTTGAAGTCCTCATAAAAATTAGTATTAGCTAATGAATGGGCGATCATGACCCTGTTCAAATAGCCAACTAAAATGTTCATCTAAGTAACTTTTTTCTATTTGTTTTGCAAACTTCTTTTTATATCGAGTAACATCATATGTAAAGGTGTATATATTAGCTTTCGATGAGATCTCTTGGGTCTTGAACTATTTTGGCAAATGAACTAGTTTTACTTATGGTTTTGGTTTAGAAAAGTGCTTATGCAAATAAGCCCTTATCTCTTACTAACCGTTGATAGAGTTAGGTAACAGTGTAGAGAATTCATGAAATACAATTTTAGTTAGTGATGAACCCAATAAAATTAATTTTACAAAGGGATTTGAAGCACCATCACTACATTAATTAGTAAACTTAGAAATATATTCCCTTGTTGACTAGTTATCCTCCCTAGAAAACTATTAAGAATCAATTATCTTAATTCTTTTAGGAATTGGATACTACATATCAATCAATCCAGGGTATTGATGATTATATGCAGGCCTTGTTATACGTCCAATGTTTAAACTCGTTTTCCTTAGGTGTTAGGCCAACTCAAGTTTATTAATTATTCTTCTTGGTTATTGATTGAAGTGTCTAAGGCATAAAAGGATTGGGATTGGCATGTTAGAAGGTAGCCTATAGTGGACTAAACAGCCTGATTACAGGTTGTTGTAGCTATAGATAAGGTTATGGCGCCATATAATTGGCTTAAGGCTACCCTCTATAGAAAGGAGGAGTATAGGCTGAAATGCCTAAGATTGGCAGGATGAGGATCCATTGAATGATACTGCTTCACACGCTCTAGTAAGAGCATCTGAGTCCTTGCAGGGAAGAATTGCATAAGTTGAGAGACGGGTTTCGACAGGAATTAAGGCAAGGGTTGATTGCCTTATGATTTAAATCAGTGAGATAACTGATTGAGGTAACACAAGCTTTGAAAACCTGTATTGGAGAGGGTCTATAGGGACATCAGGGAACAGGTAAAAAGAGGGATGGAGATGATATTATCAATAGACTACTGCTTATGAAGAAGAGAAAAAGTGGAATATTTAAGGCATCCAGGAATAAGGAAACAATAACGGTATTGTTTCACCAATAGTCAAGTGGAAGAGTGATGGGTGGATAGACTCACTCAAGAGCCGAACTCTTCAAAGGGGACTAGTGACCGGAAGAATGTGCATTACCCTCACTATATGAAGTATGAACAAAGGCATTTGGGAGACTGCTCTATTTCACCAGGGTGATGTTTTATATGTAGAGGACATGGTTATAGATGAAGAAGCTGTCAGTATTTGGGGCAAAGGTGTCATTATTGCGGTGAAAGAGGCCATTATAAAAAGGAATGCCCTAAAAAAAAACATTAGGCAAGCATAATGTATGCAACAACCAACTCAAAGTTATCAACAATCCGTCATAGTGAATAGGCCGATAAGGCCTTCCTAATCAGGAATAAACTCCAGCCAACAGAGGCTAGGGGCACAAAATGATTAGACTTCAGGAAACGTCTTCCACCTGACACTGGAAGAAGTTAGGACTGCAATCAATGTGGTAGCAGGTACACTACCGATGAATAACTTTAATGTGTTTGTGTTGTTTGAACTGGGTGTTACCCACCCATTTATTTCTAGGAGAATTGTCACCAAGAATGGGGAAGGGGGTGAAAATAATAGAAAAAATGGTTCATAATTGGAACTCCGACAAGAAACAAGGTATGAAATAGAAATAAACTTGATGCCCTAAGAATTACATGATTTTGATGTAATCCTAGGCATGGTTAGCTGAGTAAGTACAAGGCTAGATAGATTGCTATACTAAAACTGGCACGTTCCAAATACTACGGGTTTTGTAGTTATTAATGATGCCTCGAAGAAAAGACTTAGGTGTGATTGATGTAACATGGGGAAGTGATCGTTTATACGTCAAGACAGTTAAAGACTCACATAAAGACTTACTTGATATATGACCTGAAGTCGATTACTATGGTATTTGCTTTGAGAATCTGGAGGCATTATCAATACGAGTCCCTTTAATTTCGTGGATGAAATTTATATTAGGAGGGGAGAATGTAAACAACCAACAAAAAATAAAGCCAGAAATGACTCCACTATCGCTGTCGATTTTTGAATCGACAATGACACAGTTTTCGTTACCAATTTTTGAATCTGCAGCGACACAGTTTTTGTTGTTGATTTTTGAATTGGTAACGACTCAGTTTTCGTTGATGATTTTTAAGTCAATGATGGTTATATACGCTGACAAATCCATGTATTTTTGTAAAAACCTAAAAACAAATAATCTTGGCCGACCTATGTTAGGAGGAATTAAGGGGTAAGGACTGGCCTACTCTAAATTGAAACTATGAAGGATTTGACTAGCCCTAGGATGAACTAAATAGAGATAGAATAAAGGTAAACGGCCTTCCAAACACCTGTCCACATTAAGAGGGGTATAAATGCAACAAAGAAAAGAGAATGACCTTTGCTCTTCCAAAAAACAGTTGGCCAGCAGCCTCGGCTGCAACAACCTATCTTCCCAAGGCAAAACTAGCAAACCTAGCTGCAAGCACCTCCTTGAAACGTTGGAGAAGAAAGGAAATTAGAGAAAAACAAAGATGAATGGAGCCGTGAAAGGAGAAGGAGTCTAAACCTCTCCCTAAAAACTGACTCTAACAGTTGCAACAAACCCTTTCTCTATCCAGAGAAAAAAACCACACAACCTCAGTTGCATGTTCACCTTGTTGCATATATGAGTAAAAAGAGAGCTAAAGGGTAGGAATAATGACTGAAACGATGGTGGGAGAGGGAGAGTAACAGGTGGTTGAATAGAAGAAAAAAGGGGAAGAAAACTAAACAGAAAAAAGGAAGAAAACCGGCAGAAGAGGGGGGAAAACCATTAAATCCTTTCCTAAAGCCATTTAAAATCAAAAGGTATGAACCAAAACCTTTCTTCTCCTGTTCTTATGACCTTGAGACCAAAAGGAAGAAGGAAACCCTAAGTAAATGGCCTAGGATTTTTGCACTAGTTGTTAAGGGAAAAAAATTGGATTATGAAGAGAGACGAAAATGAGGTTGAATAAGAGACCTAATTCCAGAACATATAACAAGAGAAATGAACAATTTTGATTGAACAAATTTGGGAGAGGGTCGACCATAGTTGAAAGGTTGGACAAAATGTGTTTGTGTGGTGAAATGCAGGACAATAGCTTTGTTAAACTCCTAAGATCATATCCAAACTAAAGCAGAATGCATATTGATGATTAATGCTTTGATTTTTCACAAATGATTGATGAACTTACATGTAATGTGTAAAGAATTGATGAAATGCATGAAATGTGATTCTGCTGGATTTCTAGGAACATTTTATGTGCTGGAACTGAAATTTATGTTGATGTCCATGCTTGAATTCTATTATAAGATTGTTGAGTTTAGATGAGAATGGTTCAAGTAAATGAGAATATGTTTATGGCATAATTTTGTGATTATACTTGTGATAAAAATGAAATAGAACCCTTATGTGTGTATGATTGTTATTAGTTATGTTGATACCTTGCCATGATACAAATGTGAATGTAAGAATGTATGGTTGTGATAATGTTAGGTGTTGGTATTAAAAGTGATGATTGGAAAAAACCTTGGAAATGAATATTGTAAACGTTTTTGGGTTACTTAATAATGTATGATGAATGGAGTGTTGTTCAACGAGGACATATGCCCAACTAGGATGAGAAGCAATGGTAAGGGGAAAGCCAAGCGTAAACCTTACGCTTGGCCTAAAGAAAAAAGTAGAACAAGAAACGACTCCATCACCGCTGACGATTTTCGAATCAGCAGCGACTCAGTTTTTGTCAATGATTTATGAGTCAGTTGTGAGCTATATGCGCTAATGACTTCAGCGTTGGTTGTGAAACTGTGTTGCGTTGATGATTTTTGAGTTGGCAACAACTAAGTTTTCGTTGACGATTTCTGAGTCAGTTGTGAACCATATGCGCTGATGATTTCAGTGTTGGTTGTGAAACTATGTTGCGTTGACGATTTCTAAGTTGACAACGACTCAATTTTCATCAATGATTTCTAAGTCAGTTATGAACCATACGCGCTAATGATTTCTGAGTCGGTAATGACTCAGATTTCATGAACAATTCTTGAGTCAGCAGTAGTCTATGTGCGCTGGCAATTTTTGCTGAATACGGTGTCACTAGTGAGTCAGTTTCATTAACGAGTTTGTGGCACTAGCAAAATAGTTTCGCTAACGATTATGTGTTATAGCGAACTAGTTTTCGCTGCCGAATTCTGTATCACCAGCAAACCAGTTTTCACTGACGAATTGTATATCACCAACAAATCAATTTTCGCTGCCGAATTCTATGTCACCAGCGCATTAGATTTCGATGTTGATTTATATGTCACCAGCAAAACAGTCTTCGCTTTCGAATTATGTATCATCAGCGAACCAGTTTTCACTATCGAATTCTGTATCACCAGAGAACTAGTTTTCGTTGACGAATTGTATGTCACCAGCGAATCAGATTTCGCTACCAATTTCTATGTCACCAATAAAACAGTCTTCGCTGCCGAATTCTGTATCACTAGCGAACCAATTTTCACTGATCAATTGTATGTCATTAGCGAATCAATTTTCCCTGTCGAATTTTGTGTCACCAGCGAATCACATTTCACTGCCGAATTTTGTGCCACTAGTGAACCAGTTTTCACTGATGAATCGTATGTTACCAGCGAATCAATTTTCATTGTCGATTTTTGTGTCATCAGCAAAAGTCTTCGTTACCAAATTTTGTACCACCAGCGAACCAATTTTCGCTGACGAATTGTATGTCACCAACGAATCAGTTTTCGCTGTCTAATGCTATGTCACCAGCGAATCCAATTTCGCAGTTGAATTTTGTGTTACCAATAAATCAAATTTCACTGTCGAATCTTGTGTGACTAGCAAATCAGATTTCCCTGCAGAATCTTGTGTCACCAGCAAATCAGTTTCGCTACTGAAGTCTGTGTCACCAGTGAATCAATTTTCGCTGCTGATTTCTGTGTCATCAGCGAAACAGTCTTCGCTACCGAATTTTGTATCACTAGCGAACCAGTTTTCACTAATGAATTATATGTCACCAATGAATCAGTTTTCGCTGTCGAATGCTATGTCACTGACGAATTCAATTTCTCAGTTGAATTCTATGTTACCAACAAATCAGATTTCACTATCGAATCTTGTGACCAGTAAATCAGATTTCGCTGCTGAATCCTATTTCACTAGCAAATTAGTTTCGCTACCAAAGTTTGTGTCACCAATGATTCAATTTTTGTTGTCGAATCCTATGTCACTAACAATTTTGGTTTCGTTGCTGATTTTCTATGACAGACTTCCATGTTAGAAATGACATAAATACTTGTAACAATTTCATTGTATGATTGTGTAATATATGGAACACTTGAATGTGAACATGTGTTTCAAATGCAATGTGCTGATTTGTGATCATTGCTGTGTTAGGTGGTGCGACCGGGATCGGACCTACGACTGGACAAGGACACCCTATGGGAGGAACAGGTAGGTCGTTTCCACCTTTTTCTTGTATAATGTTAATGTTCTGAAATAACTTGTTTAAGGATGATATATTATTGCGTTGTGATAAATGTTAAACCGACTATGAAAATTTGTTTGAGTTATTGATGAAATTGAGTTGTTGACGAATGTTAAACCGACTATGAATGTTGATTGAGTTATTGACGAATGTTAAACCGATTATGAAATGTTGATTGTGTTGTTGATTAGCTTCGGCTAATGGCATTCGAGATGGATGATCAGGTTGTGCTCTATGATTAGTTTCGGCTAATGACATCTGAGATGGATGACCGGGTTGTGATTGATGATTAGTTTCGGCTAATGACATCCGAGATGGATGACCGGGTTGTGATTGATGATTAGCTTCGGCAAATGGCATCCGAGATGGATGACCGGGTTGTGATTGATGATTGGCTTCGACTAATGGCATCCTAGATAGATGGTCAGGTTGCGTTAATAATTAGTCTCGGCAAATGGCATCCTAGAGAGATGACCGATTTTAATATGACGATTAGTTTTGGCTAATGGCATCCTAGATGGATGACCAAGTTGATTATGGTGATTAGCTTTGGTTAATGGTATCCGTGAGAGATGACATGTTTGATTTTGTGATTAGTTTTGTTTAATGGCATCCGAGACGAATGACCGAGTTTAGATGTTGCAATTAGCTATGGCTAAAAACATCCAAGGTGGATGATTAAGTTAAAGTGAAGTAATTAATCCCGACCGATAATCAAACTTCGGCCCCACAACTCCTATGGAGAGGTTGGGGCATATGAGTGAGAATAATACATTTAACGAAATAATAAGGATTGTACAATGCATATAAGAAGTAAATGAAAGAATGCACTCATTTTCAATTGATAATGAAAAGTAACAATAACATTTTTCTAGTTGTTTATTATCATGTTAGATTATTTACAATTCTTGTATCCATATTGTTTTTGTAACAAGGACATCACACGATCAAGGTGTATAGGAAAGCCCGTTCCACGGGTTCATATATTTTGAAAGGTGCTACATAATAATCTGTTTTGGTTATCATGTATTTGATAAGAATGAACGAACCAGTTGATTATTTATTATTCAACACTTTTGTAATAGACTTATATCAAAAATTATAATGGAATACGGATGTGAAGGTACAATCTTGTAAACATGATGTGGTGAATGTACGTATGTGATATTCTCTTTTACGAGAATGATGTATTGTGAAATCATATGAGTATTGTATTATACTAAGAGATGAATTCTATTACAATAAACCCTAAATACCGTTGTGAGAATGTGTATTGACACTTTTTAAGGAATGTTGATTTACATCACCCTATATGGGTTGTGCATTGCTAATGAATGGAATGCATTTATAAATTCACAGAATGATATTGTGAAAAGCAATGAGAACCTAACGACTTCTAAAAAGAATAAAAAAATTCCACCGATTTTTTGCTATTAAAAAGTCGGGTTGTTACATACATTTTCTTTTGACAGAATTTTGTTTTGCCAAACATGACCTTAAGCCTTAAAAGGCTTAGCCCAATCATGTGGATTGGGCTTCCTAGACTGGCCCAAAACCCGAAGGCTCGGTCCAATCACATGAAATAGTCTTCTTAACCTAGCCCAAGCCCATAAACAAAACCCAAGATCAAAACAAAAGTTTTAAAGATCAAAACGGTGATTTTTGGCTAAACATCTCAAGAACATGAAGAACATAGCTAAGAACCCAAAAAAACAAATTGAAGATAAAGAACAAAATGCATTAAATCAAAGGCATAGAAAGAGAGAACATGTCAAATTATAGTAAAATGACGTATTAAATGGGAAATACTATATCAAATATCTCTCAAATCAAGTCAAGTAGTTTAAATCTAAACCCAAGTGATTGGTACTTAAAAGTGCATTTTTATCAAGGTTTATATATCATCATTTTGCACTTGAAGTATCAATATCTCCTTAACTAAAGCATGTTTTATAATAGCATGTCTAATAATAAAAGATACCTTTAATTTATGGTAAATGTTCATCTTAAATGCAGGTCTATCACATAAATCAAATGATTGATTAATTAGTTTAACTACTGAAATTGAGAAGACAAAGAGAAGGCTAAGCTTATAAAAGAGATGTTGGTTCATTCCAAACTTGAACACCATTCGGTTATTAGATCATAACTGAAGCTGTGGAACTTGGATTTAGGTCTGGTTTATATGTATGGAAAACTAAGACATAGGTCTAAAACTTTCATGAAGAGTCCAAGATTCAAAATGACCGTTTTCAAGTTCAAATTATAGCAACAATAGAGAAGTCGGAATCTGTCCTGCAGCTCAGACATTTTCAGTGTTCAGCCCATATCTTGAGTTCTAGAAGTCCAAATGCACCGATTCTTGTTTTGTTGGAAAGCTGAGACAATTTTCCATTACTTTTATGGGACTATCTGCTCAAATTCTGATGTTAACAATGATGTTTTCTGAAGACATGAAGATAATGATTGTTACCAAGTCAAGGGGTGGTCACCCACTCAACAATTAGTCATCAAATCAATAGTTCTGAATTTTGGCCTATAAAAAGAAGCATTTGCCATGCATTTACGTATCTTGATTTTCATATTAAGATCATTTCCTTGCTTTCTTTCTTTGTAGTTTTAATTTTTCTAGTTTTATTTCATGTTATAATTTCATTAATCTCTTGTTTATGCCTTTCATTTTCTTTACTATACTTATATAATCATGTTCTCCTCTTGTTTATT
>Ga0325404_1001726_pt1 | contig 23181 bp, 5 predicted proteins | sample PopdelMetagenome_18_FD_205664 | JGI IMG/M metagenome (GOLD analysis project Ga0325404, IMG submission 205664) | Populus deltoides microbial communities from Bellville, Georgia, United States - Xylem-Control-R1 | ecosystem: Host-associated > Plants > Phyllosphere > Stem > Wood/Secondary xylem...
TTTAAAAAAACACAACTATTATTAATTTGCTAGGTGTGTGACACTGACCAACTATTTATTTATTTTTTCTAGATGGTTTGGAGAAGGTTTAGAATGTTAAATTGTTGTTTCAAAAGTTTATAGTTTCTTCTTAGACTTTAATATTTCAATAATTAGATCATTTTATGATCATAGACTTGTAATTTATTTGATTTTATTTGATTTTTAAGTTAGGTTATTTGATGTGAGAATATTTATATATATTAGGTTTAGTTAATTTATAATTCAAGGTATTTTTTTTAAGGAAGTATTATTTTTGTTATAATTTCATGTTACTGTTATTGATTTACATGAATGAAGCTATTCATTAATTATTCTCCACACAAAGGTACATTCCGTAGAGACAAATATTGCTTCTATTGTTGGACAATAAAAGAGAATAAGAGTCTTTGTTTACAAGGGTTAACATGCCTTCGATAAAATCATCGTGGTCTTGTTATAGGCAGTGTCACTTCCTTTAGAAAAATAATAAAAAAGAGTCGATATATCAATCCTCGACACCATATTATAAAAAAAAAAGAGGTATCTAGTGACGTGGAAGGTACCCCGTAGTCGTTGAAACGAACAGTGATAATCCAACCTAGCAGCTAGTAATTGAATTCACATTGTTACCAAAGGTATTTGAAGTGTCGGTGATATTATATATGTTGTATGGTTATTTTTAAAAATTTATTAAAATATTTATTTTTAATACCAACATACCAAAAACACTCTTGAAAAATATTAAAAAATTAATTTAATTTTTTTTAAATAAAATATACTCTTGAAACACGTACAAAAACAATAACCACTGCCCTCAGGCAGATCTCTTGAGATGCTTTTCACCATGGAATTGGAGTCGTTCAGCCACAAGCTCATTGGCAGTGGTTTAGCATCCCGCCTGTTGAATTGTTTTAGCATATTGTTCAAAAAGCTCTTACTTTATGATTGTTATTTCAACCCACAAGTTTAGATTTACAAGCCACCGAGTTTGTTTTCCAGAGGAGCAAGTAAATTCAATGGCGTTTCAATGGGCGCGCAACTCATTGGTAGTATGGTTGTATGGCTAGTTTTGGAACAAGACTTGGAAAGCGACCAAAATTCAATGCTTTTTTGTTCAGATTATATCTGATATCGTAAATAGTAAATACATTTAGCTTGTTGATCCCTAGGAGTTTTTTCTCTATGACCAAGGAAATTTCATGTATTGTGTTCTAAATTTTATGTTCATCTTGTAATAATGCTATTGGAGACAAAGCATGTATAGATTGTCCACGAAGATATGCATCTAAAGAAAACGACTTTGGAAAATCCTATCTCTTGAAAGATCCTCTTTACCTGTATCTAAACAATCTTTTCCCACCTCACTAGAATTCATCTTGATGCTTTTCCTCTCCTTTTAGGAGTCTGGGGAAGTGGGGTGTTGAATTTTGGTGAAAAGTTGACACAAAAAGCATCTATTAATATGATCTATCATATCATAGCATGCTTAGTTATATTCCGTTCTTCCAACTGACACATACGCACACATATTCGTATACGTAGTATTAATTCTCGAAACTGAGGATATTAATTTCCTTGTAGCGTCATGTCAAAAATTTTGACAGCCAAGAACAACATAGCTAATGCTCGAATAGGCAGGGCCGTTGATGGTGTTGGTCTAAATCTGCTATATATATTTGGTCTTCAAAGAAGAATTGCCCCAACTTAAGCCTTTGTTTTGGCATGCATGTAGGTTACGGTGAATTTGGTGCTAAAAAATTAAGGCATTTCTTAAGTGCTCATAGGCGAGTTGCGTCTTCAATTCCTAGTTAATATATATGGGATATTGCCCGGATCATTTTGGTCTTCCACTTTCGTTAAAGGACAAAAAAAATTGAACATTGAACAAAAACCGACTGTCGTTTTGTGTGTGTCCATTTCGGGATGCAATGGTTCCTTCATTTAAACAGACACAGACACCCAAATTGATGGATTTTATCTAAGTATTATCTACCAACGTAATTAATTTCCTTTAATATTCAAGAGAACATAAGAAGATGAGGAATTTGCATTCCATGTCATTCTTCTCCAATGAAATTGCACCGAGGGAGCTGTGAAGATTACGTGATGAATGAATGATCTGGTCACCAATGGCAACACATTGTATTTTCCCCAACACACTCATTAAATAACTTGCATTTTCAGACTCTAAAAACTCTCAAAGATCATATCTTGATCGATCTTTCTGTGCTGCACTTTCGGTTTGATATTCTCAACTTGCTAAGATCTTTGAAATCATCGATCCAAAGCTGTCACCGTTGTTCTTTGTATAAAACAACGAAGTTGCCAAAGCTGGATTCAGTTGCATGAGGAGAAGATCAGTAATTACCAATTTAATTTTAGATTTTCTTTCTCTATTTCTCGGCAAACTTGTAAATTTTTACTGAAAGGAAACAAAATATTTCCACCAGGGGTAGGCTATATTACACCTATAATCCAGAAAAATACATGAAAAGATAATTAAATAGTCTATCTATAAAATTTATATAAAAAGATTTATAAAAGAAGAGGATATCATATGACGATTAGCATTTCTGAAAAACAAAATTACAAATGTTGAATCGATTTTTTGTTAATCTATTTTGATGCCTTCTAATCTATTTCATTCACGTTTCATCGAGAAAAATAAATATGCTGTGTTTGTTCCATTAATTTGGCACCCAACTAGTAACTAATACATTGAACCAAAAAAAATAGAAGAAGAAGAAGAAGAAAAGAAAAGAAAAAACGGGGGGCTAGTTTTATCATACAAGTGGATAAGTGAAAATCTTTGTCTTTAGGATGCATGATTTTCATCTTGACAGTTTGTCGTTACTGATCTGACATTTCATCGACCATTATTTCAAGGTTTGTTTCTTAGAAAGGTCAGTCTTATTATGTTGGTGCCACTGACCATTACCTTAACTCTTATTAATGATATCATGGAGATTTGTCTTACTTGTTTGATAGGTCTTTCTGACATAGTTTCATATGTTTGAGTGTTTCAACTTAACAAGTCTCTTAAACTAATTTAGATGACTTGTAAAATAAGCGTACATTGGATTTTTCGCAAGTCCCATAATTCAGTGGGAAGAAGGCCTTATTTCCTGCAGGGCCTCGGAATATGCTGGTGAATCTTGAAATGAGGTCAGAACAATCAATTTGAGGAGGAGTCGTACGAGTTGTGAGAGGGAAAACAAGGGAAAAAAAACTCTGCTCAATAATATTAGTAGGAGGTGATGGGCAAACATTAATTATGATCAAAAGTATTCAGTTCTTTTCTTCCTTTTTTTTTTTCTTTTCATTTTTTTTTTTACTTTTCTTCCACTCAAACACTTGATTGCGATGGTTGAGAATGACTTGTATTGCTAAGAAGGATGGCACTTAGCTACAGGTTGTGCACATATATGCTTCTAAAAATGGGCACTCTTTCTTCTAACTTGGAAGATGACATCTGTGCTTCGATATTGTCTAATATGAATATCTAGCAGCCTAGCTAGATGCCTACTTAGTTAGGTCCGTAAAAATGGAAATAAGATCATTAAACTTTAGTTTTGTTGACCATCTGATCATGTCAAATTGTCAATGATGAAGCGAAAGCAACTGAAAAAAAAAATGCCAACTTAAAAAAAAAAAAAAAAAAAGGACTGAAAAACTATACAAATTTGAGGTAACCATTATTATCAGTTTGAAAGTTAATAGTAGTCTACCATCTGAAAATTAAGTGCCTGTACGCTTTCCTCATTTAAGTGTCTTTTCCCTGTAAAAAAATAGTTGCCTTTTTGAAGTTCGTCTTTTGTTCTAGTTACATTTTCCCTGTATAAAAAAAAATGAATGCAATATATACAGTGAAGATAAAGAAAAAATGATCAATTCTCTTGACACTGAGGGGTATATTTGTTTCTGTGATTCAACATGTTTTAAAATTATTTTATTTAAAAAATATTAAATTAATAATCTTTTAAAAGTTTTTCAATAGTTTCGATATACTTATATTAAAAATAAAACAAATCTAAAAATTATTATTTTAATATATTTCAGAAAAACACTTTCACATAATTACCCAACATCAAATTACAAAACGCACACTTAGTCCATTGCATAGTGATGCAGCGTACAGTAGGATAATAAAATTCATTAATTCCTTAAAATTCCGGTTACGACACTTAGCAAAGACGAAAGATGAGGAGATAAATTTTCAGGTGTATAATTTTAATTCAAAGATAACCAATGGCCTCAAACTAACAAAATTGATTGAAGAGTCCACTTTAGTTGACTAAAGACTAAATAAAAAAACCAAAAATAACATTAAAATTAAAGTTAAAGTTAAAGTTAATAAAAACAAAGATAGAAAATAAGAAAATAGATCAATGAGAAGTTATAATCCTAAAACCATAGAAATATGGACATGATATGCAAGTTGAATTACTAAAAATGTGTGTTAGTTATTATTTTTTAGATTTCTATAAAAATCATTTATTTTGTCCTCAATGTTTTTATTTTGTTTCCTAAACTTGACGGGTTGTTCTAAGTATATAACAATTATTATACCATGTATTGAGAATCTTTAGTGAAATTTTGAATTGTGAAGTGTTAGTTACGAATTGTCAAGATTTTTATCAAAATCATTTATTTTGCCCTCAATTCTGTCATAATTCATTAAACCATCTATTGAGAATCTTTGGTGAAAATTTGAATTGAGAAATATTTGACTTGTGTTTTTGGTACCATATTTAGTTTTGTATCTCTTTGTGAGTAATAAACTTTTATCCCTTAACTTTGTTTCTCTAAAGTGATGAGTAAATTTGTATCCTTAGAGTGGTGGGTTATTTATATTTGTATCTCTTTGATTTTATACTTTATAGTGGTGAGAATAAACTATCATTCATGCGAGTGAACTATTTCTACTATATATTTATACCATCCCTGATATCAAGTTAGAACCAGCTAGAACTTAGGATTTACAACTATGGTTGTTCATGGATGTCGTGTGCAAGAATTAGAGAAGGACATCCATGTTTTTGCAATAGACGAATTGATAAGGCAAATCTAAAAGATCTAAGAGTGTCTTGAACAATATGAGAATCGAGATGATGATGATGATGATGATGAGAATGACTCTGAAAGTGGTTCTTCTAGTAATAATGATGAGGATGTTAATCCATCACGGTCCAAACAATGATGCTAGTGATAGTTCTTCTTCTCAACATCAAAGAAAAAAGAATAGAAGGCCTCATTAAGATTCTGATGTAAAAGATGATATACTTGAATTCAACAGAAAAATACAACATAACAAGTTCATTGATTGGCTCCAAACTATTACGAAGGCTTTTGATTTCAAAAAGTATCCTTATGAAAAAAAAAAGTGAAGTTTATTGATCTTAAACTTAGAAAACACGCTTCCTTATAATGGGAAAATCTTAAGAAGCAAAGAGCTCTTGAGGGCAACAATATGATCAACTCGATCCTAGGAGAAGATGAGAATGGAGCTTGAAAAAAGGTTCTTTCCTTAACACTATCTATAAAAGACCTTTTTTATTTTTTAAAATCTAAAGCATTTTGGACTAACCGTAGAAGAGTATCATATGGAATTTGAATTGTTCATGCTAAGGTATGATATTTTTTCAATTTGGTCTTTTTTTTTTTTGCCTTTTGTTAAATTGATTTTTATTTTTAATTTCACCTTTCAAATCAAAGATCAATTATATTTTATATTTTAATTTTTATCCTCATTCTTTTAATTGTTATTCTTTGCTTTGAATCCTTTTGTATAATTGAAATTATTTTTTCAATTTCATACTTCAACATTTGATTGAATGAGAATTAGGTTTCATGGTTATTTCAAATATGGTGCTTCCAATCTAATAACTTGGGTCATAAGTTTAAAAAGTTAAAGCATGTTGGCATTGTTTTTTATATAAAAAAAATAGGCTTTGTGATTTTCATTATTTTCTTTTCTATCAGGTTAAGCTGATCTAATGACATGGATCGTGGGTTTGACGTGATAAACCGGGTTGGTATGTCCCTGATTACTAAGATTAAAAGTTTATCATACTAACTCGGGTTGAATCAGACCAACTATTTTAGGTCCTTTTTACCCAATTTAGTTATTTTGTATTTAATGGTCTAGAAATTGATTATATTATTTATCTCCTTTTAAAAAAAAATCTAAGTTATAACTATCACTTTTTTTTTTAATTTGATCCATATGTTGTCTTTGTCTATTTTTTTTAATCTAATTAAAATAAAATCAACTTATTTGATCAATTTATGTCCATGACCCACATTATGGATTTGTCTTCCTTCTTTGAAATGTGTTTGCGGCAGCTACGCATTATTTTTTATGCAAAAAAAAAATAGACCCATAACATAGCGCAGGCCTATGGCTAGTGAATTTTTATTTTGAAAGTTCAATCTTTTTGTTTGGAAAATATTATGACAACAATAATGGTGAAAATTGTTATTTTAAGTAACATACATAGCGCTATTAAATTCAATTTGGCATGATGATTCAACCTGGTAACCAACAATTAGAATTTTGGATAGGCTAGAAACAATAATAATGGTGAAAATTAGAATTTCAAGTAACAACAATATCTATTAAATCCGACCTAGCATGATTATTGGACCTGGTAACTCATCGACTGAGAGCCTAGCCCAAGTAAGATATCATTTAGAATCAACTTGAAGATTAAACCGATTAAACTTGGGTTGACCTAACTAAGCTCGAGTTGGTCTAATTAAATATGAGTGACTTGGTTGACCTGACAAACCTGGGTGAAATCTAACCAAGTCAATTCTAAGAAATTTTTTTTTATCTCAAAATATTCTTATTTATTTAAAAAAAACTAAAATGGCGTTCTTTCAAGTTGAAGTAGAAAAATTCCCAACCTTAGCCTTGAATTGGATATGATAATTATATATGGTAGCAACTTGTAATTTTATCGATATGAACAATAAACTAAACTTTTTAGCATACCCAAACTTAGGTTGTCCTTACAAAGACTTGTATCACCACATCCTTATAGAGTAATTTGAGGTACCATGAATTAATGTGGCAACATGCCACATAACTCCATTGGTGAAGAATCCATTTACGCTGATTATTATCAATTTTTTCAACCACCTAGAAATAATAACTAAATATTTATTCTAGAATTTAAAACTTTAAAAAAGAGGGACCAAACCTTAAAAAAAAAACAAATACAAACAAAACATCCATGAAAAATATAAATATAGGTATTAATATAGATCCATTCACAACCACGCCACTAATTCAATCTAAAACTAATGTAGATCGAATCGTTATTCAAACAAAGAAGTAAAAAACAAGGATCTAAAGGAGAGAAAACAAGAAGACAGAAACAGGTGAAAAAGAAAAAATCACAAAAGAAAACCAAAGGTATTGCCGCTAGTGAAATAACACCAGTGGGAGCTGAGAAAATCTTTTCTGAAGGTTTTTGTTTCATTTTTCTTAAATATATTACGGGTGTTTTTAATTTAAAAATTTATTTTGGTATATTATTATTAGAATATAATTTGATGACATGATGATTACATGTATTTTTGGTGCAAAATATAAGTAGCCACTTATTCAACCATTGTTGAACAAGTGAACCGATAACCCGAAGATTCAATAGCTTTATCAGGTAAGATTCTAGAATGGGCCGGTCTCACATCTATATAGCTTTAATTGGCACCGAATCATTAGCTATTCTACGTTCTGGGTCAAATTAATTTTTTTAATATAAAAAAATATTTAAATGTGACTATATAAAATTAAAATATAATACATATTAGATTATTATTTTTAATATTGATACCGTGTTATATTGAATGACATGGATCGATTTGGGTTAAATTATCAAATTTGAGAACTCAATTATGAGACTATGATACCTCTATAAAAAGCAAATCAAAATAAATTATGAATATCAATTTCTAATTAACTTAATGTTGAACAACAAAATTAAAAACAAAAATATTAAATTAAAAAAAAGGACAAACCCCAATTAACCTGGATTAACCTAGCCAAACACCCGAGTCATGAGATTAAGATAACCACATATAAAGCAAATAAAAAAATATCATGAAGCCCAATTTCCAATCAACACAATGTTAAAGGATAAAATCTAAAAAAAAATCAATTAAAAAAAAACACTCCAAGTCAACATGAGCTAACATGTTAAACCTATAACCAGATTATGAGACTAGAATAACTTCATAGAAAGCAAAAACAAATACGAAATTTTATTTTCAACAGATCTAATGTTCAAGTTTAAATCGAGAGTAAAAACTAAATCAATGAGACATTTATAACTCTACTTAAAGCAATTTGAAAAAAAATAATTATGCGTCCCAATTCTCAAATAACCTAATATTAAAGGATAAAATTAAAAAAAATATATAAGGATTGAATTGTTGGAGGGTAAATGAAAAATCAAATTAAAAATGAATCTAAAAAAATGAATTAAGTCAACCCGAGATAATCTACCAAACTCGTGACTCCGATCATGAAATCGTGATAACCACGTAGATTGATATATAAACCAATAAAAAAAAGCTAAAAAAAATACTCTATTCTGTCAATTTGTTAGCAGAATTATTGGTTTTATTGTTTTTTCTTATAATTGTGGTTGGTAATACATTCTACAATAGTTATTATATCATCAAAAGATTTACTTTCCATATCTAATGAAGTGCCACAACACTTGATAAGATATATTTTATAAAATATTTAATTACCCGATAATTATTACACACACACACACGTTAGGATACACTGTTTAGGCGTGTAAGGTGTCGAAATTTTAAGGTAGAAAACAAGTTGGTTATTGTCTCTATCAGTTTGCCCTTTGCAATAACAGGAAATAATGTGCGGTTGATGCCCCTCTTGTAACTGAAAAGGAAAGCAAGTTTTTTTGACGGCTATATAGTCTAGAGGTTCCGGCGTCCCCCCCCCCCCAAATCAGCTGCCTTGTAAACAAATTACATCACAGATTTCAGCTCAATTGAAAACGATATTAAGGGCTACAATTTATTTGACCATTTGAGTTCATTTTCTTGGGAAATGCATAATAATTACCCATCTAATTATCCCCGACAAATGCCATGCCTCCATATGTATTCATGCTATACTTCGAAGGACGACCTTAATGACTGCTGATTAGTTTTTTTACCTGTTTAAAATTATTTTTTTTTTGTATTTTTAGGTTATTTTTAATATATTTAAATAATTGTTATTATATTTTCCAACAGCATTCAAAAAAGAGAACTTACTTGAATAGGAGACCCATTAACACTATAATCATTTTATTTATCATACAAGAATTTCTAAATCGTCAATATTTGGCGACAAGTAAAATAAATTCTTTGCTTGTTACGCTAAATTACACGATGAACAGAATTTCAGCTTTTCTATTTTATGCTCGAAACTGTGGGGACTCTGACTCGGATAAACATGAGACCCTACACGCATCAACCCTCTTTTTTTTATGTTTTTTTTCCCCTACGAAACGAAGTTATCTATATTTTCATTCCCAGCTCTAAAATAGAAAAAAAAATAAAAATGTAAGCATTTTCTTTCCCTCGGTAGCCTAAATGCCAAGCAGACACACAAAGCCAGATGGCTGCTCATTATAGATAGTAACGTTTCTGTCCCTCCTTCCCCCCATCTCACACGCACCCCGTCTCTCTCTCTGTCATGCATTAGCTTCCTCGCCCATTCGCCCATTTATAGCCATCAGTCCCACCAGCCTCTCTAGTACCTCACCAAGCCAAATTCTTCTCTTCCTTCTGCAGTCTCTTATCTTGCTTGTCTTTTTAGTGTGGAGAAACTAATAACAAGCCATGGTAGTACTTTCCCAACTAGCTCTAGAACCTTTCTCAGTTATCAAAACATGCAAGCCTATAGGCTTGTTTTCCGAGATACCCGTTATAGACTTGACAGACCCTCATGCCAAGACTCTCATAATCAAGGCCTGTGAAGAGTTTGGATTCTTCAAGCTGGTAAATCATGGAGTTCCAATGGAAGCCATGACCAAATTGGAAGCTCTTGCTACCAACTTCTTTAACCTCCCCCAGCCTGAGAAAGACAAGGCTGGACCTCCTAACCCTTTTGGCTACGGAAACAAGAAAATTGGCCCTAATGGTGATGTTGGTTGGGTTGAATATCTCCTCCTTAACACCAACCCTCAAATCTCCTCCCAAAAAACGTCCATTTTTCAGGAAAACCCACAGATTTTCCGGTAAATATATTTTACAAGACAGCACCACCCTGTTGCTTAATTTTCTTGCTTTCTTTTCGTGCCTCCTGTTAAACAGGATAAGCTTTTAAAGCACTACATAAAATCCTGAATTATGCTGTTTGTTAAGATTTTATTATATTTAGCATGATAAACAAATTACGGTACTATATATTCTTGTTACTGCTAGCTAGTAAATATTGAAGTTTTGTATTTTCATTTTTTATTTGTGGGAATGGTGTAGCTCTGCTGTTGAAGATTACATACTGGCAGTGAAGAGAATGGCTTTTGAAGTATTGGAATTGATGGCTGATGGGCTGGAGATTGAGTCAAGGAATGTGTTCAGTAGGCTGTTGAGGGATGATAAGAGTGATTCATGTTTCAGGCTAAACCACTACCCACCATGCTCAGAGCTGCAAGCATTGAGTGGTGGAAATTTGATTGGGTTTGGCGAGCACACAGACCCACAGATAATATCTGTTCTAAGATCTAACAACACAAGTGGCCTGCAAATTTGTCTGAAAGAGGGAACTTGGGTTTCAGTCCCCCCTGATCAGACCTCTTTTTTCATCAATGTTGGTGATGCCTTGCAGGTCTGTTTACTTTGTGTTTTTATTCTTTTCTCGTAAGTATGTTTTTTTACTTGTAATTATCACCGTGTCCGTGTTTTGTATTGATGGGATCTCCCTGGACTCACCCTCTCTCTCTCTCTCTCTCCACGTCCAGCTACGGCCATTTGGTTTTCCTTGTTTTTTTTTGTTTTTTTTCCTTAAATCGAATCTGGCAAATTACCAAGTAAGTTCAAAATATGCCTTTAAAACTCAATTCTATTCTTGTGGTCCCACCTAACTTACTAGCTTTTTTCTTCTTCTTTTTTTTTGAGAAAAAAAAGAAGAAGAAAGAATTCAGCTGTGGACACAACTCTCACGTATTTTTCTGTCCTTAAACGTCATGCCATTTATGCTCTCAAGCACATGTTCACTTCAAAAGTTCTTAATTTCTTTGTTGACTAGTTTTTTGGGCTTGGACGCAGGTGATGACAAATGGAAGGTTTAGGAGTGTCAAGCACAGGGTTTTGGCTGATCCCCTGAAACCAAGGATTTCCATGATTTTCTTCGGTGGTCCACCTTTAAGTGAAAAGATAGCACCTTTACCCTCCTTAATGGCAGAAAGAGAAGGCAGCTTATACAAGGAGTTCACATGGTTTGAATACAAAAGGTCCGCATACAAGTCAAGGCTAGCTGATTACAGACTTGGGCTATTTGAGAAAACTGCAGGCCAATGATGTGGTCAATTCGTATTGTAGTAAAAATTAGGGTTTCGCGAAAACTCAAAATTAATAGGTGTGAAGACTTTACCCAACTAGCCACAGATGGAAAGCAAATAGGCTCTTCGTTTACTCTTCTTCATGACTTCTTACCCCCCCCCCCCCCTGTTTTTTTACTTTCTCGTTTAAATGTATCGACAATCACTCTTCTATCATTAATGCATTTTATCATCATGTCATGATGTATTTTATGCCAACTTTTCTAAGATTCCACTTCAGAACATTTCTTTTTATCCAAAACTATAAGCTTTTACCAGCTGGGGGCTTCCCCACTTTTCTGGTCAGATTGCCCATTGTTATTACTTTCCACCATTATCTTAAAAAATATCCCCATCACATCAAACCATGAATAAGAAGAGTTTTGGGAAGATTGGTGTTTGACACAGTGATGGTAATCATGCTGATGCAAAGCCACAATGGGCCACCTTGACTCATGAGAAGCATAGCTACAATTACTAGGCTATAAAACTTATGGTTCCCATTTCTATAATTCATTGTCTGTCGTTCTCATTAGGAGAAGAAAAATAAAGCTAGCGCAACGTATCATATATCCTGACAGTTACTTGGAGGGATGAAGAGAATGAAACGGAGGAAATCTTAGCTTTAATCCCTACCATTGCCTCTAGATAAACAAAATGTAAGAACAATCTTACTGTAGACATAAATGCTCCCAATGTAAGCACGTGATTTCACTCTCAAAAACAATAATAAAGTGCAAGCAAATTAATGCTAGGACAATAATTTCCGAAATGACACCATTATTTCTAATTCCGGCACTTCTGGCCAGGAGTATCATTGAAGTAAATCCATATCAAGCTCATGGTTTTCAGGAAAGCCCCCACTCAAGTAAGACGGTGCTTATTAAATTCTGAAAGGGAAAGGTCTTAAAAGAGTCAAGTCGCCCTTCCAAATTGTTTGTAGTGACCATCCGAGTGCAATTCGCTATATATCTCAGTCTCGAACCTTTTTCTGACTCGACATTTCGTCACCATTAGTTCACCATCAGGAGATGGCACTTTCTCACTCATTCATATACTGCTCAAAATCATCAAATCATACATACATACATACCTGCCTACTTACATACATACATGAAAGGACATTATGAAAGTAGCTTTCCAGTGCTGTATGTAAGACCTCTTCTGTTGTTCGGTCTGCTAACAGCAATTATCAACATAGATAATGAAGCACTTCGCTTTAGAAGTAAACAGAAACAGAGGTCCATTTATGAGGTCCACGCACAACATTTAATGTCACGTTGCATCTTATGTGGTCACACAAGAATGCATTTCTAGAAGTGACAACGTTAATATTCAGTGAAATACATTCAAACTTTCAATCAAGCACTTAATTTGATGTGGATGAAAATGAGGCGAATAAATAACAGAACATCCATATCAACATTTTTTACAACATCTCTTACCTGTAAATATTCGGTGGTCATCGCCACAATCTCATCCCGTGAATAAGACATCTCTCTTGTTCTCCTCTTAAAAGAGAATGGATTGTGCAACCCAACATAGATGAGGAATGTTCATTGAAAAATCATATCAACTCAAAACCTACCTTAAGTTATATAGAAAGAACCTAATAATATATAGTTTTATGTTAACTCACTAATAATATATCTTAAGTCTAGGATTTTAACTTGTTATCGTTCGATCATTAAATCTTTGTTACCATGTCAAATAACTGTTTTAATATAAAAGTTTAAGTTCTTGAATGAGGACTTAATTGGCACAAGGGTGTCGGTATGTCCGTCAGTGAATTTGACATATAATTGTCTATTTTTTTTTTGGTAAGTAAACAATGAAAGTGGTATTTGTAGTAATTCATTTTCAACTCTCTGGAATAATCGTCGGTAACTCTGTCATTAATAATTTTAAAACATATTTTTTAAAAAAATATTAAACATAAACAGGAGATAATTAAAAAAATAAACTACTATAAAATTCAAATATTTATTATAAATTTAAATATTTATAAGTTCAAATGCAATTAATCTAGAATAAAGACGTTGAAGGAGGCGAGTCTTCGACTGGAGCATGGGTCGAATAAGAGGGAGCACATGTACCACCCATCTGTTATCTCATCTCCATTACTAATCGCTAGAGTTCGACCATCTCAACATTGAGTTATTCATAATCAGTAGCAATATGGGTCGTATGATCTTTAACTTGATAGTCTAAAATCATCTTGAACTCTAAAGTTTGAGTGTCAGGAACTGATTGCGAGCATTCAATTGTTGAAACATTGTGGATTGTCCGCAAGTCCCTGGTCATAGTGTCAGAGAGACCATATATACCTGATTTTTATTGGGTTCACTGAATGATCCTGCCTCTAACCACAAATCCAGATTGAGATCCAAATGAGTTAAAGGATTGTCACCATATTTCTTCTTCAACCATGTGTTGTTTGTTAAAAAAAGATTTTAACAACATACCAAAAAGTGATGAACTTGGCCTATGAGTTGTTGCATCCTTTTTTAGCAGTCATCAATCCGCAAGTGCGTTTCCATAAAAAGATCCATCGGGCTTGGTTCGCATCCAAGAACTATAGCCTGTAAGAGAAAATTATTGTTTGTTATATATATATAAACAAAAACAATGGATGTAATTAAAAAAAATATTACCATCTGCTTCCCATGCAAAACGAACAAAATGGAGTTGCTGGTGTGTGTGGTAACAAAACTGTGAACACACCGATTGCAGTTCATCGCACCGAAGTGTGATCCTAGAAGCTCTCTTTCTTATGCATATTTTTTGTTTTTCTTTTGCACCTCATACCAAAAATCATGCAACTTATATGGTATAAATAAATTATTTGTTAGTAAGTGAATGATAAAATTTTATTTTGATTTCAATCTTCCCTAATTGCAACATGATTCTTCCAAACTCTCATTGCAATAGCGTTGTTAGCTCTATCACATTCAAATTTATCCTTGTAGTTCAAATTTTTACAAGAGAAATTTCATTAATATTAATAAACTAACCAATTAACATAAAAAATATTTAAGTTAATATTAATCTTAAACCTTCTGAACCATGCATCAATGATAGGTTTCCATTCAGGATGTTTAGAAACCTAACTTCATTGAAACAATGAAATTTTCATCGACAATTTCATCATCGATGTTATGGTTCTGACAGCATCAATATTTGTAAACCTAATATTTATGATATTGCTTCAAATTAATTCTTCAAAAATTATTAACATATCGATGTGAAAGGAACAAACTTACATTGAAAGGTTGTTTTTCCACTAAGCCTAATACTTTCGGGTAAATGGATTCTGTTGTAAAGAGATCCCTCTCGACGTGGCAGCATCGCACATGACAAGCCCGTGTCGAGTGAGGCTCCCTGTGTCTTAGATGCTTGTTATTGGTCAATGTCTAACAACTCATTAAGCGTTGCTAGAAGAACTAGCTGTGATCATGTCTGTGCGACTTGCTATTGACTTTTCTCTAGGCATCTTCAAAAATTAAAGGATTAAGGTACCGTAAATCATTCCTATTTAAAAAAAAATTGGTGGCACCTCTCCTATACAAGAGACTACCTAAATTTTTTAAACTTGCAAATACACAACAATTTAAATGGGATTGTCATAAATCAGTTGATTTTATTTCAATACATATCAATCAAATAATTTCAATTATGTTAATTTAACCAAATTTTAAATTAACTTTGTTACGACCATTTGTAAAATGTTCATAGGAGATTAATATATACACATTAAAGGATATATAGTATCACTATTTCACATTAAAAACTACTCATTTATCCTAACTATTATCTCAACTATTTTTATTTTTATTTTTATTTATTTATGATGGCTACTATTTTGTTTTTTTTGTTTTATTATTTTTAAATAATTTTTATTTTTCATAAAATAAAAACTATTTGTTAACACCAACAAATAAATTAGGTAACCACATCAATAACAAGAAATTTTTTAAAAAAAAATCCAACAATCTATATACAATCATTAATGAACATAAAATTCAAAAAAAATAAAACAAATTCCAACAATCTAAATACAATCATTAAATATAGAAAATTTTAAAAAAAATTAAAACAATTCCAATAATCTATATACAATCATTAAAGAACATAAAAATTAAAAACAAATTCCAATAACATTTATACAATTATTAATAATAGAAAATTTTAAAAAATAAAAATTTTCCAATAACATTTATACAATTATTAATAACAAAAAAAATTAAAAAGAATTCTGAATAACATTTATAAAATTATTAAAAAAATAAAATGCAAAAACAAAACACAAAAAAATGAAAAGGAAAAGGAAGAATCTTATCTTAATGTTGAGTTTTCCTGAGCTTGAGAAGTGAAAAAAAATCCAAATAAATCATTAAATAAACACAAAAAAAGAGAAGGAGAATAAAGTAGAAAACATACTTGCACGTGTAGGAGAAGACAATAGAAGATAATGGGTTGAGGAGAGATCTAGAAGGAGATAGAAAAGAGAAAGAAAGATAAAGATTTGGAAGGAGGAGAGAAGAAACTGCAGACGAAGAGAGAAGAAGAGATGCGCTCGTCGTTCTGATTTTAGAGATTCTTATCTTTTAATTTGGAGCTTTCTTACTAACGGATTTACCGACGGTAAATTACATATTAATAAGTTTTATTTTTTCCATTCGTGTTTTCATGTGTCAAATCTAATTGAAATTTTCAATGTAATGAAAAAATTTCAGAAACACGTCAAGTAATATTGACGTCTTTATTCGTCTTTATTGTCAGAAAATTTAAAATTAATATTTTGATTAGTCTGTTGACGTTTTCATCTATCAATGTTATCTTAAATTCTTGATTTAATTAAAAAAATTCAAAAACTTGCCACATATCACTGATGTCGTTAGCGACGGTAAATGAAAAATTAATTTTTTAATTATTTCGTTGGCATTTATGTGTGTTATGTCTAATTGAAATTTTCAATTTAATCCAAAATTTTTAGAAATCTGCCAACTATCACTAACCACATATTACTGATGCAACGACCCGGCAAACCCGATCGGCCCCGCAGGTCAACCCATGACTTGGGTGAGACCCGGCGTTTTTTTTTTTCAAATGTGGTTTTTCTCCTGTATCCCTCTTTTTTTCATTTTTTTTGTTGGTCATTAACACTTTTTAAAGCTCCCTATATAAATATTAGAAAGATATTTTATTTTTTGAATGTAGGATTTGAAACCCTTTAGTATATACACTCTATGTTTCTAAAAAAAAGTTATGTTTTTTCAATATGGGATTTAAAAGCCTTTAATATATATACTCTATGTTCCCAAGAAAAAAATTATTTTTTCAATGTGGGATTTGAAACCCTTTCGTATATATACTTTATGTTCACAAGAAAAAAGTTATGTTTTTTCAATGTGGGATAAAAAACTTTTTGGTTTAAATACTTCAACTTAAAAGGATAACATAATATCTTTTTAATGTGGGATTTGAAACCTTTTTAGTATATATACTCTATCATTACAAGAAAAAAGTTATGTTTTTTCAATGTGGGATTTTAAACCCATTAGAATATATACTCCTATGTTTCCAAGAAGAAGTTATTTTTTCAATGTGGGATTCAAAGTCATTTCGTATATATACTCTATTTTCACAAGAAAAAAAGTTATGTTTTTTCAATGTGGGATAAAAAACTTTTTGATTAAAATACTTCAACTTAAAAGGATAACATGATATCTTTTCAATGTGGGATTTGAAGCCTTTTAGTATACTCTATGTTCACAAGAAAAAAGTTATATTTTTTCAATGTGGGATAAAAAACTTTTTTGGTTTAAATCTTCAACTTAAAATCATAACATAGTATCTTTTCAATGTGGGATTCGAAGCCCTTTAGTATACTCTATGTTTATAAGAAAAAAATTATGTTTTTTCAATGTGGGATAAAAAACGTTTTTGGTTTAAATCTTCAACTTAAAATCATAACATAGTATCTTTTCAATGTGGGATAAAAAACTTTTTAAAATATTCTTTTAAACTTCATTATTTACAATATGTATAGCCTATATTTATATGAATTTTTTTTCTTCATTTTTTCATATGAAATATTAAAACTTTAAATTTATTTTTTTTATTTTTCTGGGTTGACCTGAGTTGACTCAAGTTGACTCATGAAACCCGGGACCTGGCTCTTTGGCCGGATCAACCCCCGGGCCGAGTTTGATAACTATGATTTTGAATCACATGAAAAATTATTTATTTTGTAATCGAAAGATTTGAGATTCAGTTAACTATGAGTTTTTTGAAAATGACGATGTTACCTACAAGGAATTCAACAACATATTAGTTTATGATAGTTTGAGAGATAAATTGTTTGAAAGTAACAACATGGAGTACTATACTTACTGAATAAAAGGAATAAGTTCATCGTAGCTAAATAGCACATAATTATATGTTTGTCTGAATTTTATTTTTGTCAAATACCTTATCCTCAGAACATTTTTTTATACAAGTCATCTAGGATTGGAGAATATTGGCAAGTTCCCACTCGAAGGCACTTTCCCACTGTTATCATATACTGGAATGCGATTGATTCTTGTTCTCAAATGAGGCTCAAAATAGTACAAGATAAATATTGAGATCTATTCAACAATATAAGTCTCACATATTAAAGCCTCAGCCTACGCCTTGTTTTTTACTTTTCTCTTAAGGTTGAACAAGTATCTGCATGAAATTAAATGAATGTTTTGAATTTTTGAAAAAAGATAATTGAATTTTAATTACGATATATGTGTAATCCTTAATCTCTTGAATAGATACGTCCATCTATATTGGACTGAGCCTTTAATTTTTGCCTTAAATGGTAGTTGTATGGGTAGATGCTCTATTAAGTCAAAGAACAATGAAGGAAATATCATCTCAAGGTTGCAAATTGTTTGGATGGTATTTGTTTCAAGCCTCTCTATGTATTGTGTCTGCAAGTTGTTGGAGATATATCTCTAAAGCAGTGATTGATCTCCATGAATGTATCTCATATCCTCTTTAGCAATAAATCCCGATAATTTAGTGGAATGAGTGTTTGCATAAATACAAGACAGTCATGACTCTTTATTCCATACAATATGCAATCCTTCAAATTCACTAACCTTGATATGTTTGAAGCATGTCCATCAGGAAAATGCAGACTCTTAAGCCTGATACACAAGTAATTGTGCATTGTTATCTAAGACGAAGTTGGCTTTGGGCTTTGTGACCTGTGATCCATTATAAACCAACCTCATATTTTTATGGTAACAAAACAAAGATATATTTATTCTAGCCTTGATGTTGTCCTTTGTCTTCCTTTTCATGTCCATAACTATGTTGAAAATATTTTCAAACATGATCTTTTTAATTTGCATGACATCAAGGTTATGGTGGAAGAGATTGTTTTTCCAATAAAAAAGCTCCTAGAAAATAAATCGCTTTACACAATTGTGAGTCAAATCAAAACCAAAAAACTTCTGCTTATCGAATTGAAAATCAAACACAATGTCATCATACTCTGACACCACGTCAAACAATTATTTACCTGACAGTAACGGCGATGCAACATCCCTTTCAACTCTACCAACAAAGAAGTATTTTTTGTTCTTTCTATACTTATGATCTATTGGCAAGAATCGCCTATAGCAATCAAGATGTTTTACCGTCATTCGTTAACATGAAGACCTTGCTGCTTTCATCTTGAAATTTTGTTTCCTTGATATATCATATGTCAAAGCCCCAGATGATCACAACTACTTCAATTCATCAATAAATAGATGAAGACAAACATCTATATTCTAACCTGGACTATTAAGACCAGATATGGTTGTAGATAAAAACATGAACTCTAACCTTATACACATCTCTAATGGCAAATTGTTATTCGTGAGTATCATCGGCCAACAAGAATAAGGAGTAGCAAATTACCTGAATAATTCATTTATACATAACCCAAGATGCATGTTTCTTGGTTCTACTGAAAACTGAGAATACACCCTATTAAAATGTTTTTAGGCTTCACCATCGAGAAGATGTATCAACATTCCATCTACTGCATCATGTGAATGATGCCATGTCATGTGCTCAGTAGTTTTTGGTGACATGAATGACCTTTACAGTCTAGGTGTGATTGGGAAGTATCTAAGTTTTTCATGTGCAATAAGAGTCCTCCCCCTGCTAGTTATGGTTTTATAACGAGCATGCACATATGTTATGCACTTAGTCAACTCTGTATTTTCAAGGTAATATAATATGCAAAAGTTTGGACACAAGTCAATTTTTTGGTATTCTAAGCCGAGGGATTTCATCATGGATTTAGCAACATAAAATTTCTCTTTCAGCCTATTCCTTTCTGTTAAAATGTTTTTTGCCCATTCAATAATTATATCGTAACTAGCCTTACTCGACCCATGATCTGACTTGATGGTGAACACCTGTGCAATGACTGATAATTTATTGTGAGTTGTGTACCTATCCCATAATGGTTTGCTGGAGTCTTTTAAAAGATTAAAAAAAATATAATCATGTCTGCATTAGGTTCTTCATCTATTATTGGACATTAATCGACATAACCTTGATTCATTCTCATCGCATCCACAATCATATTCCTATAAAGATTATTATTTTCATCTACAACTTCATGCAAAGATTATTATTTTCATCTACAACTTCATGCACGTTGCTAGAAGGAATAGCTTTGCAACTATCATAAAATTAGTTGAGAATTCTGCTTGAAAACAAGCAAAAACAATTCAGCACCTAATTGAAAAATTATTTGAAACCTTTACTTAAAAATTAAAAGAACCAAATTAGCAACAACCATAAAAACAATTTAGAATTCAACTTAAACAAACAAGTAACAATCTATGAAAGAATTAAAAAATCATTTAAAAACTTCATTAAGAAACAAACAGGATTAGGTCAATACAACCATAAAAACAGTTCAGAGCTTTGCTTAAAAATAAATAGGAACAACCTAGTTAAGAATTGAAAAATTATTTTAAAACTTCTAAAACAAATAGACCCAAGTCAGCAGTGATCATGAAAACAATTTAGAACTCTACTCGGAAAAATATTGCAAAATTCCATCAACAAGTTGACAAATCATTTGATAACTCCTCTAAAACGAACAGGACTAAAGTTTTACACAACTTGTTTAAAACAAACAAAAATCAACTAGCACAAGTTATAAAATCTTTAGGAAGAAATTATTCGAAATGAAAGAAAATAAACCATCAAAGGTTTTAAAAAATAAATTTTGGCGACTTGACTTAAATGAATCACAAATTATTTTAAAGTTAATTTAAGCAATTCATTTAAGTTAAATTAAAAATTAACCAACAATGATTCTAAATCAATTTTGAAAACTAATCATCATGAAATGAATAAAATCAATAGTTTTTTTTAATGATTTCCAATAAAACGCATAAGGTAAGCTAACAATCATAATCTGAAATACAAGAATCATATCAATAACAATCTACACATCAAGCATGGCATAATAACACAACAAATACAAGTCCACACCGTCATAAAATCATTACAAATTGAATAAAGCAGTGAATCAAATCCATAAATAGTCCTCTGAACCTTATCACATAGTACAGAAGACCAATATTATTACACCTCAAAAGCTCTTTGCCGACATCATTCTCTTAGGGACAACAGAATGATGAGTCTAACGACTCATATATTCACAAAAATATACAATAATAATATAAATGCTAAAAATAGTAAAACATATAGACACATCCAGAATATTGCAAAATACCAACAAAATATTCTATCGGTATTACAACACTGGTTTTTTCAGAAAAAAATTCACTAATGGAATCATAGAAGGTAATTAATAGTCAGAAAACATATCATCGGTAATTTTTATTATGTCGATCATTTTGTCAGTAATATAATCAATGATGAATTTACAGATGAAAAAAATGTGTCAAGAAAAAAAAACACTGACATCATTTTATTGATAATTCCTTTTGTTAGTATGGCATATTACTGATATAATACACTATTGTTAATTCCATCAGTTATTGCATTCATAATATTAATGGAATTCATCCATTAGAGATTTACATATTGTTAGTGGAAACTCTTACAAGTTTGTTTCGAACCCTCTAGAACTTTTTGAGAAACTTAGTTCATTAGTAATTCCATCTGTAATTGTCAGTGGCAAGGTCTTGTATTCTTTTGGAACTCTTTGGAACTTTATGATGGACTTGTTTCATTAGTCATTCCATTTGTGATTCAAATTTCATCAGTAATTTCATCAGTTTTGTATTTAATATTTAAAAAAATTAAAATAAACAAAATAAAAAAAAATAAAAAAACATAAGAATAAAATAAAAAAATATTATTAATTTAAAAAATATTATTGAAAAATATTTATCTAGTGGATAAAAGTTGGAGGATGAGGAGGAAGAAGAGGAGGTGGTTGATCTTTTCTGAGACTAGGTGGGCGATGATGTAGACTACATATACCATAGAGGCTTGACAACAGCTCCTTATATAATCACCTAAATTCACTTGTCTCGGACCTAAGTTGGGTCATCTCATCACTAAGCCTGGTTTTTTGAGCTTCAACTTGTTCTTGTACAATCGCCTAGATATCCACAGATTGGATGATCAAACCTAATTGTTAGAAACTAGTGGTCAAAACACTACAGCCTGTCTGTATATCCTTTGCCATAGTGTTTGAGATACCGTAAACTCAATTTCTATCGAGTCCATCGAACAATCCAGCCTCCAACCATAAGTCCAGATTGAGTTTCAAATTGGTCAAAAGATCATCCTCTTATCTCTCTTACAACTGGGTGCTATATATTTCTTTTTAAAAAAGTCAATAAATTTAAATTAAGGAAAAAACTATTGAAATCTAATTTACCATGAACTTCTAAGCTCAGCTATCCATGAGCTACTATACCATTTTTTGATGGTCTTTATTTCACATATAAGTTTCAACAAAAAGATCAATCCATCTTGGATCGCATCGAAGAACCGTAGCTTGCAAAAGGTAGCTACTATTTGTTAAATTTTTTCATATAAAATAACAATTTTAAAAAATATATATGTAAAAAAACAAAATCATATCATCTACTTCACATGCGAAAAGAATGGAATGGATCTGCTAGTGAGTGTGGTAATTGAACCTTGAATCTCCTTGCTCTGGTTCTCCATATCGGATTGCGACTACCATACAATATGGTCAAACATCATGTGTTTGATATAAGCTTTCTAAATAGCCTCTAAGACGTGCAAATGTCTGAAATCTATAGCCACGTCTTTCAAGCCTAGAAGACCTCTTTCTTTTGTATATTTCTTTGAATTTTTCTACGCCTTTAACCAGAAATAAAAAAAATAAATTTGAACATTTAAAGAAAATAGAACATTTTGAGTTCAATCTTATCTAATAACGTTGTGATTCTCCCACAACCTACTGACAACAGTGTTGTCAACCTCGTCCAAGTAAAAATTTTCCTTACACATCATTTTCATAAAATAATTAGTTTTTTAAATAAAAAACAGATTGAATTTAATAATAATAATAATAATAATAATAATAATAATAATA
>Ga0325404_1001728_pt1 | contig 23152 bp, 17 predicted proteins | sample PopdelMetagenome_18_FD_205664 | JGI IMG/M metagenome (GOLD analysis project Ga0325404, IMG submission 205664) | Populus deltoides microbial communities from Bellville, Georgia, United States - Xylem-Control-R1 | ecosystem: Host-associated > Plants > Phyllosphere > Stem > Wood/Secondary xylem...
TAAAAGAAATGAATTGTTGCCAGACACATGATAACCGCTCGCTAAAGAAAGAAAGGCCATTTTCAAAGACAGGTCAATATTTTTTGCATATGACATCTTGCCATCTAGCTTTAGAAAAATAAAACTATAATTTATAATAATAATAATTTGTATTTGTATTTGTGATAATGTAACTAAAAAAAATTAGTTCTATTTCTATTTCATTAAAAATACTATAAAAAAGTTGTACTTATTAGTTAAAAAAATAAGAAAAAACACTTTAAATATAAAGAATATATTAGCACTTCATCACTTGAATGATATAACCCATTGTTTTCATGTACATAATATATTTTCAAAATTTACTAGACTGCTATAACTTTAAATCTATACATTAATCTGAAAAAAATAAATTTTCATATATTTATTTAAAAAAGTTTTTAAAGTACACATACTTATCATGTCTTAAAAAAAAAAAAACAATTAACGCAAAAAATTGAAAAAAAAAAAAAAACGAATATATCCTCAAGTCCGCTCTCGTCACTTTCATATACCGCCTTTTTTTTCTTTTTATTTTTATTCGCTCGGACTTGCCTAACTACAAATGGCGCTTCTTCTCTACTCCCAACAAAGTTGAAGCACCCAAATTAATAATAATAAGAATAATCTAGGGTTTGCTATCCTCCTGTCTCCGCAATGAAGCGCGATTTCGACGAAATTTCAGACGACGAGTGGGCTAACCACTCCTTCAAGCCCTCTCGCATACTCACAACCACACAAAACGGCAAACACAAATCGAATTCGTCTTCTTCTGCTTCTTTTCGTCCTCCTTTAGAATCCTTCGCTTTCAAAAAACCACAACAAAATTCATTTAGCAGCGTTGTCGACGATTGTGTCCAAGTCACCGAGCATTTCAATTTGGAGGACGATGACGTGGAGGAGGAGGAGGAGACTACGAGGCCATCAGCGGTGAATCGTGGTCGTCGTTTCGTGGTCGATGATGATGACGAGGATGAAGAGGTGGAAGAGCGAGAGCGCGGCGGGGATTTGGCGGAGGTTTATGATATAAAATCGAGCGACGAGGAGTGGGAGGAGGAGGAATTGGCGGTGGAAGATGATGATTTGGTGGGCAAAGCATTGCAGAAATGCTCTAAAATATCAGTGGAGTTGAAGAGGGAGCTGTACGGCTCTGGAGTGACCTCGTGCGACCGGTACGCCGAGGTGGAGGCTTCTTCAGTCAAGATTGTTACTCAGGTACTCTCTTGTTTTCATTTTTGAGCAATTCGTTTTGAAAAAGCTGAAATTCTGTTCATTTTTAGTTGTATCAAGGTTGCATGTAGTTTCCTTTTTTTTCTTCTCTCTTTTATAGATATGTAGTTTTCTTTTTATTCTGCAATAATTGTCTTTTAGGTCCTTTAAATTGAAGGAGTATTGGTTATCCCTTCCAGAACAGGGTGGCGATGTGTTCTTATATGTTCTCTTTTGAATGAAATTATAACTGATTTGCATTATTTTATTTTTTTGTTCTAAAATTGGATTGTTTAGCTTAGCTAACAGAATGGTGATCTTTCTCTATTTAATAGGCAGTCAAGATTTTACTTCAAATAAGCTAACTACCTGCATCTATGGGTCTGTGGTATGCATGCGTGTGCATTTGCATTCCGTGATCCCTTACTAAAAGAAAATGATCCATAATTTTGATTTCCTTGCCTTCAAACAGTAAACGTAGAGTTATCACTTAGATTGGTCTGGTCTTAAGGATTCTGTTTTATTATTGCAGGATGATATTGATGCAGCGTGTGCAGTGGCAGATTCAGATTTCCAGCCTGTCCTCAAGCCATACCAGCTGGTTGGTGTCAATTTTCTTCTTCTGCTGCACCGAAAGGGCATTGGAGGAGGTAATTCTACTATTCCTTTGTCATCATCATTGTGTTGTTACATATCTACTTTCAGGAGCCCTGAATTCTATAGTTTAATTGCTTTGTGACATTATAGTTCATAATCCAAGATTGCTAACAATGGTAATCAATTGGCAAAACTATGAGAATAGTTTGAAGTATTCTTGTACTTTTTGTCATGGGGAAATTACTCTATCATGAGATTTGTTGAATCACCTGTACTTTTGAAATTACATTGCACCCTTTGGCAGCATTTTTTCGAAGGAGATAAAATATACCAACCAGGACCATGAAATTCTAACATGAATGGATTGGTCAGGAGACTCATTTGTTATTAGCAGTGAAACCTGAATGGTCCAAGCATAGTGAAGGAAGTTAATTTATTCTTGGATACTGCTGATGTATTTCTATTCCATCAAATGCATGTTCTCTAGCTGCAGTTTAGGGTGTCATTTTTTTTTATGACGGATATTGGATTATATGTGCTCTGGAAAGATCTCTGATCAATAATCACTCACATTTGTATCCATGCAGCCATATTGGCAGATGAGATGGGTCTTGGGAAGACCATTCAGGTACCTGCAATGTGTCTTTTTTCCTTTTCAGTGATAATAGGGTTAACCTTTTTGTTATTGCAATGTAAGATTGATCTTGTGTGACAGGCAATTACATACTTGACGTTGTTGAAATACTTACACAATGACCCTGGTCCACATTTAATTGTGTGTCCTGCCTCTCTGTTGGAAAACTGGGAAAGAGAACTGAAAAAGTGGTGTCCATCATTTTCTGTACTCCAGTATCATGGGGCTACGAGATCTGCCTATTCAAAAGAGCTGGGTTCATTGGCCAAAGCTGGGTTGCCACCTCCTTTTAATGTGCTCCTTGTCTGTTACTCACTTTTTGAGCGGCATAGGTGTGTCTTATTCTGAAACAGGTCATTATCTGTGTACTTTTATTTCCCCCCAAAATATGTATATATGTAACGCACATACATTACTCATCATTGATTGTACAGTGCTCAGCAGAAAGATGATCGTAAAATTCTGAAACGTTGGCAATGGAGCTGTGTTATAATGGATGAGGCTCATGCTTTGAAGGATAAGAACAGCTATAGGTGGAAAAACCTGATGTCAGTTGCAAGGAATGCAAACCAGCGTTTGATGCTCACCGGGACGCCTCTGCAGAATGATTTACATGTATTGATATTGAAACACCTTTTTTTTCCCTCTAAACTTACTTTTCTATTAATTACCGTCATTGTATTTATTTAGCTTCACTCTAGAAAGGACAAATGGTTTCTTTTTTTGCGCTCTTATAATGAAGTTTTTGTGATGTCTAAAAGCAGTTTATACTCTTTGAAAAGCTCAAATTAACAGGTGAAATGTAAAATTCTGTTGGAATATGATTATTCTTTTACGATCTTGTTTCTATAATTTCTTGGTGGTTGAATTCCTGTACCCATAACTCAAGAAGCAAGGAAAAAAGATTTTTACAGAGTTGAGATGTATGTTAGAGAAAATTCTATGAATTTATTGCTACTACTTTATTTGAGGCAGAATTTCTATTTTATATTGCACACAGTCCATCAGTTATTCTTCATGTAGGTAGTAGCACTTGTGCTGATTTTATTTTTGATACCAGATTTCCTTAAATGTTAAAATTTATATGAATTGACAGTTTGAAGATATTATCTTTTATATATGCTCATATTTCTGCTATAATTATGTGCTTTGCCTTGACTCATGTTAATCTTTGCAGGAGCTATGGTCATTATTGGAGTTTATGATGCCTGATCTTTTTGCTACTGAGGACGAGGACTTGAAAAAGCTATTGAATGCAGAAGATGGAGATTTAATTGGTCGTATGAAGTCTATTTTGGGACCATTCATCTTGAGGCGTTTAAAATCTGATGTCATGCAACAACTAGTTCCAAAGATACAGCGGGTATGCTGAAATCATAAAATTTCAACTTAGATCTTCTGTTCTCCAATTATTCTGTTGAGATTTTACAATGAAATTTCCAACCCTTTTAAGTTTTTTATGAAGAATAGAAGGGCTAAATATGACTTTCACAGGTTGAGTATGTTTCAATGGAAAAGCATCAGGAGTATGCTTACAAAGAAGCAATAGAGGAATATCGTGCAGTTTCACATGCTCGTATTGCAAAGGTTTCAGATGGTGACCCAAATACTATCGCTGGAGTTCTTCCTCGGCGGCAGATCTCAAATTATTTTGTTCAGTTCCGTAAGGTACTGCCATTTCTCTTAATTTTTTTTTTGTCAATTTATTCTATTTCTTTGATATCATTCTAGTTGATCATATTTTCCATGTTTATTTCAGATTGCCAATCATCCATTATTGGTGAGGCGAATTTACAGTGATGAGGATGTCATTCGTTTTGCCAAAAAGTTACATCCAATGGGTGCATTTGGCTTTGAATGTACCTTGGAAAGGGTAATAGAGGAACTAAAAAGCTACAACGATTTTTCTATTCACCGGGTAATTTCTCTCTCTCTGAGAGGTCCTGTAAGGTATACTAAGACCTCATTGTTTTTGATTTCATGTCATTGCATGTGAACTTCGGAGTTTCCAATTCCACTGTACGTGAAAGAGATATCATGAGTTAATTGTTATTGGTGTGGATAAGCCGTGCACTAGTAGGCTCAGGGCCCTTGAGTAGCTTTGGTTTTGGGGATGGGTCAGATACAGTTCTCTTCTTGAGGCATGCAACTGAATGTCAGATCCGAGCACTTTTATTGTGCATGGTTCAGCATCTGAGAATCTTGTCTTTGTCAAAACTTGGATCAGTTTTCTGTACAAATGGTTGAGAGTGTTAGTAATAACTCAGGTGGATGCGTAGCTTTATGTGGGGTGCGAATGCTGATGCTGGCATTTGTTCAGAAACTTTATGTGGAGTGCGAATGCTGACTGCTGGCATTTGTTCAGAAATGGCCAGCCTCCTTTGCTTGGTTCAGCAGCTGTGACCATTTTGTCTTCGAGACTGCCAAGATATTTGATTTGAGCTTGCTGAGGCTTTGGGGAGAGTTTTCTTGGATTGTCTAGTCAGGGGCTACTTACTGGATTTTTTCAATCATACTTTTGGATTTGATTGGGGCTAACATTCTTTCAATTTGATTGTGGGTCATCATATTTGGAAGGGTTCTTGGATTTGCTAATTTTGTTAGTTTTGGAAAGGAGTTCAGTTCTTTGATTTGAGAGAAAAATGAAATGTGGAATGAATTTATAAGAGTTAGCTGATTTCTTCCTAGTTTTTCTAACAATCATGTATAGAAGCAGTTGTTATTCCTCATTCAAATTTCAATTTTGAGAATTCTTGGATTGTTATCAAATAGGTATGCAGGTCAGTGTTATTGGAGGCAAGGCTTATCATTCTTATATAGATTGAGTCGGTTGAAATAAATTTATGGGATTTTAGTTTGAAATCAGGTTATTTAGGGGAGGTCAGTTTGTATAGTCAAGCCTAAGAATGTCTGTCTTTACAAGTTTTGTTCCTTCAACTCCAAGTTAATTTTTGATTAAATTGGAGACTTCCTTATTTAGGACCATAGCCACCAACAATGCAGTACTCCTGCTGTTGCAATCTGGATCTTAATCCTGGATATGATGGTACATGATTGGGATCACCCATAGTGGTGACCTAATCTGAAGCAGCTTGGACAGGGTTATCTAGGGGAAGGTAGGGAACAGCCCATCATATGAGTTTCAAAAGTCTTTCATAATAATAAAATCATTTCCCATCAATTCAGCAAAATCAATGTGAAAGAGACATCATTCGTAAGTGACTTTAGCAAGAGACTCTTAGTATGTGTGGCATAATTCTTTTACCATGTTATGTGAATTGCATATTGACTGCTGTTGCTGAATCAGGGTCATACCCAGCTGTACTCTTATTGCTATGATAATGACTTGAAGTAGATGTTCTTTGGTGAAATTCTTGTGAACTTCTTGCTCTTGCACGGCTATATATCTTGATTTTGGAATTCTAACCATTTCTCCAACGACTTCTTGCAGCTTTTACTCTATCATGATATAAATGAGAAAAAAGGAATCCTTTCAGACAAGTATGTTATGCTTTCAGCTAAATGTCGGGTATGGATCGAGTAATTTCACCAGGTTTTTGTTAACTGAGTTTTTATGAGCTAAAATTTACAAAGTTCATATAACATGCAGGCATTAGCTGATCTTCTTCCTGACCTGAAGAAGTGTGGGCATCGGGTTCTGATTTTTAGCCAGTGGACTTCGATGCTAGACATCCTAGAGTGGACTTTGGATGTACTTGGGGTTACATATAGAAGACTTGATGGAAGGTTTGCCACTATACTTATCTGACATTCATCATCATCATCATCATCATTACTGGGAGCAATTGTTTTCTGCATCTGGCATGTTAATATGATTTTCAGTGTATGCGGTGGAAGTTTTCTGCTGACTAATGTAGTAAGTGAATGAATAGTTGTGGCTAGCACAATTCAAAACACATCAATAAGCTATGTATTTCAATGTGCTGGACCACTGGCATGATTGACACTAAAGGGTCTGTGCGCTATTTGGGGAGTGCTATGGTGGAAATCATGTGCATGCATGCAACCTCTTAGTTGAAGGTTTGAAGCCTGAGACTAATCATTTCATGCAAAAACATTGAATGGTAGGCCAGTCTAGAGTTCTGTTCCTGAATTACTGCTTCTGTGGGATCTTAGGTGGAGGAATTTCTCCTTTTTCTTTTGAGCTTTGTTGAGAAGGATGGTTTTTTTCCCCCCTTATTAGCATGCAAAATGACTGTTTTTTCATCATTTGCAGAGTATTAGCTAAGGATACTCACACTTTTTTACTATATCCCTTGAACAAATCAATGTGGAAAACTCATCTGGGCAAGTTTTTCAAATTATGGTGTGAAATCGTAGCAATAAATTTACCATCATTGAACTATGTCTATCACAGATTATTACATCATTTAGTAAATTTCTTTTATTATCCTAGAACCACAATTATCGTCCATTTGAACTACCTGGACTTTTGAGCATTTTCTGTTTTCAATTTATGCCCACTAGAAATTCCTTTTAGCTTAATCAGTTGCTCCATCCAATGACAGTACTCAGGTGACAGAGAGACAGGCCATAGTGGATGCTTTCAATAATGACACCTCCATATCTGCATGTTTGCTGTCCACTAGAGCTGGAGGTCAGGGTTTGAACTTGACAGGAGCTGATACTGTAATTATCCACGATTTGGATTTCAACCCACAAATTGATAGGCAGGCAGAAGATCGTTGTCATCGCATTGGCCAAACAAAGCCTGTCACCATATACAGGTGCTTAAAACTCCCCTGAGAATTACAACAGTCTGAAGCAAACAATTACAGACAAACCCCGTGCATCATTTCTTTCCCTCATACCATTTTATATATTTTAATTTTTTATGTCAAAAAATGTGGTGTGTGTGATTCTGACGCTGCTACATCCTTTGCAGGCTGGTGACCAAGGGCACGGTTGATGAGAATGTTTATGAGATAGCAAAACGGAAGCTAGTGTTGGATGCTGCAGTGCTCGAGTCTGGCATGGAGGTAAATAATGAGGGAGACACATTAACTATGGGGGAGATATTATCATCACTTTTGATGGTATAGAAAGTCTAAGCAATCACAGAGACTTGCTCCAGAACATTTCCGAGCGTGCTCCTTGTTTTGGGGATGTGTGCAATGCAGTGATAAACAGCCCGTCAGTCTTCTGTGATCTGGGGATTTTCACTCTTATTTTTGCCCGTTATTTCTATGATATCCGCTATATTAGTTAGGCTCGACCTGAGGTGGGGATTCATTTATATAATTTATATTTTTAATGGGTGTAAATAGCCCTTCAATTCTTACATCCGGTCACGTATCACTAAGACATGATTTGATCAAAGGCAAGTTGCTTATGACTTCATTGCGATGCTGTGAAGCTAATTGCATTGTTGGGTATGTGCCACAGATCTCTTGGCAAACTCAACTTTTAGATAGTCTGCTTATATTGTTCAGTTGTCTTTCTCTTACTCACCAGTCTTCAACGATGACCCCATGGATTGGGTTTCAAACTCAATCCACAAGCCCCCATTGAATGCTGGTTTCGGTTTCACTAATCTTTCCTCACCGCCGGAGATCTCATATAACGACTTGATGGGAAAAGAGAGTATGCTACAGGGACAGGATGGACAACCAATTCTACTTTGAAATTCCGGGCTCTTAACAAAAGATAATTTATACCCAGTTTTGGTACGGATAAAATTAGCTAGCTATATTCCTTAGTTTTCTTTCCTTGTCATGACGACTGATAGAGCCTCTGCCTTCCCGTGGTGTTGTATGTTATAAAGGTAACAGCCAAGTGAATGGGATTGACACTAGTGGCAAAGGGCATGAGCGTAAGATGTGGAGTGCAGGCATGCCAAGGACCCAACTCTGCTGTGTGCACACAATCTCGGCTTCGGCCTGCAAGAAGCCAATCTGTTGCTTGACAGGGTTCATATGGATCTGGAGTTTATCCATCTATGGTGAGTTTCTTGCGTTACGGAATGGATCTGAATTCTAAGACGAACGCACGTACAAGAGAATGGCTTTTGAAAATGGCAGGAGGCGTGAAATATTGGATAAAAATATTATAACACAGCCCTTTAAGGTTTGGAGGGTTCTCTGAACCAATCCCTAAACTTAAATTATTTTCTTTAAACTTGGCCTCCGTCATTCAATTCTTCATTTTTAAAATTCAATTAGATTCTCCTAAAGCTTTAGAGAGGTATTTCAATTTTACCAACTCCCTGGTAATTTGCGAAGTCCCTTAATTAACCCTGCCTCCTAAGATTCTATACCATGTTGCAGCATATGATTTGAAGTTTTACTAAATTCCTCAAGGAGGAGGTTATTTGGATACGAGGAATGCCAAGCTTGAAATGAAAATGAAAGAATATGTTTGAAATAGTAAACCCAAAATCCAAATGAAATTTAAATTTCTTAGAAATTATTATTTTTAAATAAAAAATTAAGAAATCAAAATGACTTTTAGTGATGGTGACATTAATAATAATAAAGTTGCTGACAACAATGGTAGATATAGTGATGATCATAGTAATAAAATTGTTGACAATAATGGTAGAGATAGTGATACTGGTTGTTATAAAAATCATATTAAATTACTGAATATGTTAGTGGTAAATTAGGTATAATGGTCGTGGCAGTGGAGGGATACAAAGTTTGAGATGAAAATGGAAGAAACCTGTTTGAAATAATAACTTGAAATAAAAGAATGAAATTTGATATTTTTAATATTTATTTTAATTAAAGAAACAAAACAATAAGAAATCAAAATAGCCCTAATTCCATGACAATAATTGTTGTTAAGGTAGCAGTGACAATACTTACGAAGGTAATGAAATATGCAGTTATTGTAACTATCATGTTTGCTATGGTACGATAGCAGTGGTGATAAAGTAATTAATAATACGAGTAGTGTTTTAAATAACCCTAATTAATAACAGCAGTGTTTTAAATAAATAAATACTGCAACAGTACCTATGCATGTGTGCAATGGAATAAAATCATAATCTACTCAGTTACTTGTGAAACTCGTTCAAGAGGGTGTAATAATGGAAAGAAACTAAGGCGTTGTAAGGCCAATGCCTTGAGAATTTTCCACAGGTACCATAGAAATGCAGCATGGATAGGCTGACTTGTAGGGTATATGTAGATTGTTAAAGCATAAAATCTTTCGAGTTATTTTCAGCGGGGACAAACAGGGAAATCCATGGAGAAGGCAGACAAAGGTTGTTAACTGGCAGGCCATAAGATCATCTTACAAGATATTTGTTCGCATCATCATCAGGTGTACAACGGCCTCTCTCTCCTTCTCCGGTAGGACATAATTTAGCATCGGGTTTTATCGATGAGAAGTCCCAGCCCGTGAAATCCTCTCTGTCACATCCCTGAAATATAGTACCACTAGCTAGGAAGTTACCTCTCCATCAAGGTTTTGTTGTTATCCTGGGACCCGACAATAACCATCCTTTCCCTCACGGTAGGGTGCTTCTCTCACGATTCCTGTCTCGGCATGGATGTCTCTTCTCCTCAGCTCCCATCAAGGGATAAGAAAACCACAGAGAACAGGGGTCCCTCTGTAGTCCAGCACTACCAATCAGTGTCCTTCCAATGTCACCATCACTCACATGCATCGACTAGCTAGGCAAATCACTATTCCATGTATCCATGCATTGCCGAATTGAATAAGCATTAATTCGGGCTTGGATTTCTTTTGTATATTACGGAGGTGGTAGAAACAAAATTGAATAATTTTTTTTTTGTTTTTTTGAAAAACACAATATCAGTCACATTTTATCATTTAATAAATGCATGCTGGCCCATTAAAAGAACAAATTGGTAAAAGTACTGCAAAAATTTAATCTGCGGCTTTACCTTAAATATCCGATTACATAATGAAGAGAGTGATGAATAATATATATTTAGTTAAAATCTTTTTAATGTAGTCGTAGAAAACAATACTTAAGAAAACTAGGACTTTTTTTCCAACAATACTTAGGAACAATTTAATGTTGTCTTGCTGCGCTTTCATCGTGGTGTTCCCTTTCAGCTACTTGTCTTGCTACATTTTATCATTTAATAACCTTAAAGCTGGTCTCAGCCAGTCTCGCTGTTACAGATGGTCATCAAGCTTGACGCTCCGGGTTCCTATATATTTTTGGGCTCTGTGTTTTTCAATCCTTCTGATTTTTTTTTTAAATTCATCTTGGTGCCTTTTTTTTCTAATGTTTTTGGGTGATCCATGCCCTTCTTATCTATTGCACTCTGGGATTTTGGCCTTTTCTTCTACATTTTCGGCTTTATGTCTCATCTTTTTTCTTAATAAATGTGCTCGTACGTTCTTATATTAAAAAAAAAGCAGCTCTTGTCGACTACAATTCTACTACGTGTTTCGAAGAGTGGAGAATGAGGAGGGAGAAATCACGAATCTCAAGGCATTTTCTCGAGAAGGAAAATGGGAAGAATATATATTTTTTTAACGTATGTAATTAATTTTATTCTCGTTAAAAGCCTCTTGTCATTTCCAAACTAAAGAATATATATATATAATGGTAACTGCTAATCTTTTTCTTACTCCCATTTTTTTGTTGTTTCAAAAACACTCCATTAAAAAGAAAACTCTACTTTCTCCCCCCCTTTCTCCCTTATATTTTCATCATTATAATTTTTACGGCAACAATTAACGTATTGTTTAGTCTCTTACAATATTCGGTCGATGCATTTTATGATGGTTTACAAATTGAAAATTCATCTCTTATAAGAACCTAAAACGACAAAATGTCGTCACAAGTAATTCCCACAACAAAACATAGAACCGACGAGGACAAATTAATTATATTTACCAAAAAGAAAAGAAAGAACAAAAATAACCGTAAGACAATCTTACCATGCATCTACCTTGTGATCTTATCAACCACGTAAAGAAACGTGGCGCGAAAAATTCCTCAAGAACTATTCTGTCTCGTGGTCGCGCTCTATCTTATCTATAATTAACTGACCCTTGAGCACATCACACATTAATATTGGAATATTGTAGAGAAATTTATACCATTTCAAATTCCTAATCTGTTCGCTAGCTCAGTGCTACTACTTTCCTTGTTTATTGATCAGAAATGGGGATTCTTGTTGACTGACGAAACGGAAAGTGCTAACTTATTTATATACATAATTAGGTCAAGTAGGGATGATTAGGTCAAAAGCAGGTGTGGAGGAGGCTGCTCGCTTGTGTGGTTCGTCAGAACGTGATACCGCTTCTGTCCAAATCTAAGTAGTAGAAAGAGGTGAACCTACGATAAAGAAGAGAAGAAATTAAGGACGAGGATCATATAGTTTCCAACGCTTTTGTGGATAAGGAGAAGGACACGAGCTGAGGAGCTGGAAATTTAGGAGCAAACCTCAACCCTCCAAAGAGACCTGAGACTCACTTGTTTCATCATTTACGACGGAACGAGCTAGCAACAACTCTTTCTTCCCTTCACATCGAAATTCTATACATATTAAAATAAAAATAAAAATGGCGAAATTAAATCAACGATATTGGGCCCAAGTGATGAAACAAGTCTGGCCCACAACATGTGCAGGCTTAGCCCAAGAACGAAACCTGACATGTCTCATTAGTAGCGGGGCCTGAGCTAAAGCATCCAATGCATCTAGCCATTCAAATTTCAAACAAAACATAAATGGATGAAAAACTACTATCCATTGGTAATTGGCTGTTACATTGAATTCCCATGCCGTAGATTATCACCCGATTCAAGACCTAGCTAGCTCTTTGAGATTATATTCTTTGATAGAAGGGGGCCAGAATCTAGTTTGCATTGTCGATTTTGACGAGCATGCCGGTCTTTACACCATTCATGCTTGCTGATTTTCATGAGCATGTGGTCTTTTAGTGGCTCTATAATATCTTTTCCATCTAATGACATTTTCTCTGTTATAGAAAATAAGGAAACATGAAATTAATTCAAGTGAACAGTATGATTTTAGTAAAAAAGAGGACAAAAAAACATAGATATTTAATATTTCTTTTCTTATTTAATGTAGATTATAAATTCAATACAACCCACTTTAGACAAGTTCACATGCTCTCTCTTTGTTTGTTACTGTAAAAAAAAAAAAAAATAGAAAAAATAGTTATATATATATGTTCTTATATTTTTAAAAATCATGTCCAAATCTATCATTATATGTTTAATTTCATCCAATCTATCATTAAAAAGTTGATGGGTCTCTAATAAATTATTATGTTAATTTTTCACTATTAAAACTAACAAAAATATATCATGTGACTTTCACATGAGTACTAACCTCGAATTTTATATGTCCAAAATACCTCTCATTAAGAGATAGATAGAGAGTAAGAGAAGAATATTTGAGAGTCTAATTAAGATTTGATAAACTGGGATCCAATACTTAATTTAATAAGTTGCATTTGTAAACTATTCCACACATGGTGTTTTCTTTTTTTAAAAAATATTCTAGCATTTCTTTATTTATTTTTTAATTTTTTAACGAGATGTTTTAGACGTATAAAATCTGAATTGTTCTTATGCAAGTCAAGCTGTGAATACTTTCGTTAATTTAAATGATAAAAATTTAATAAAAAATAGATTAGTTACAATAACTTTTTAAGAATAGATTGAATATAATTGTATATAAAATAATAGATTATATTAAAATTTTAAAAATAAGAATATATGAAATCATTAATTTTCCTGAAAAATTATATCTCTTGATGATAAACATTCTATCTTTGAGAATATTACAAACTCGAGTAATCTCTTAAGATCAAATTAAAGGACTCTATATTACTTTTTGTACACTGATTAAACCATCGGACAGTTGCTCCGAAGAAGGAACTCCGCCTTGTTTTGCAGGATCGGAGCCTCACTATCCCATTTCTTTTTCTGCCACGTGACCTCTCGCAACATGCTAAGGTACTGAAATCCAGGGGATCGATAGATTATAGGAGAAATACCACATGAACAGGAAAAAGAAAAAAGGAAAAAGAAAAAATATCGGGGCTTTTAATCCTTGGGGAGAAATGATATAATAAAAAACAAAAAAAGATCGGAAAGAGATTACTGTTTGAAATACTGAAGCATCAGTAAATTGGCAATGCCCTTTCCTCAAACGAATTAAACTTTCTAAATTCAAATATATCAACCGAGAAACGCATTCTTCAGAAATCCTAAAAGGTCCCGTGGATCAAACACGCTGATCCTCCATTCATAAGCTGCAGGAGGAGACAGTGATCATGAATATTGTTTTGCTTTTGCATGCATGTAAGGCAAAAAGTCAATCAATCTAAGATCATTCAAGAAAAAGGAATATATATAGAAGAAAAGGGACAAGAGGAGGGAAGACGGTTTGTCTTTCATGGTGTCCTTATTGTGGTGCCGGCAAGGATTCTTCACGGTGCGAGTGGAACCCATAAGAAAGACGGGATTTGCGTCATTCTGCGGCTCCTTTCAATGTGTCACTGCATCGTGGGACACAGGGAATCCTTGCAAACCGCAAAATGTCTCTCCCTTTAGATAAGGTGACCCACCATCACAATTCTAATTCTCTTATTTATTTTATCAGCTCATTTCTCTCCTTACTATCATGCCAATCAATGGTTTTCATTCCAAAGGACGTGCCTCTTTTCACAATTTAATCAATTTTTTTTTATTGAAGAAAGGTGTGGAGTGCATCCATGAAAGAATATCAAGTAGACCCCCCTAGGGAAATGACCTCTGGTGTCACATCCATCCTGAAAATAAGAAGGTTATTGAGGTTTATGACAAACGAATTATCAAATATAACGAGCTTTCATAACCTTGTTTACACCAGGTCGGTTCACCGATGAGGTAAAAAAAACTCTTATTACCTGTGTGGTTAACAAGGTTACTATTTTATTACCAAAAAAAGAGAGAAGGTTACCATTAATAAATCGATTCAATCAACAGTAGGTTAGGTGGGGAGGATGATAGCGACGCCATACTTGTCACATATAATACTTGAGAAAATTATGTGTTTCGTAAGAAGGAATGACCGACCGAAAGAGAGAAGGGAAAAGGACCTCTTCCCAACAAAAAACTACTTCTTTCTTTTAAACTCTTGTGCGTGTGGTAAACAAACATATGACGCTGACTAGGAATAATGGGCATCTTTGAGATTTAAGACTTTATGATGTTTCAGTATGCCTACAGTTATGCCCCTACATGAGAAATGTATCTCTTAAGCTCAAAAAACCATATCATGCTTAAGAAATCGTAGACTAGAATATACTGGTATTAAACTCAAGAAGATGGCGTATGTATCTCATGAAGGATTAATGTAATTGTTTTTTTTTACACACACGCACATAGAACAAGTTCAAATTTAAGATTCTTCGAGGGGAGAAAAACACTAATGTCAATTAGACCGTAATTCGCTCACAATTTGTTTTTTAAATGAAAGAAATTTAAAACGGAGAAGGAAAATGCTTTCGAAACCTCTGGTTTGAATTGAAATATTCTAATATATATGAACTACAAACTTTGAATTTTCAACCATGAACTTCCTCTTAATTTTCATACCCAGTGGTGCTTCATTTACTTGGTGCCTCGACTTTCTCATTTAGGCTATTAATTGAAACAAATTTGTAAAGGCTGTGAATTTGTGATTTGAGTATTTTATGGTAGATATTAGGCTTATAATGCTTTTATTTTTTATTTTTTCAACTAAGGTTGCTTCTGGTGTAACGGAATTGAAATCTGGATACGTAAATATTGAATAAACTTTAAGAGCGAAGTATAAAAGATGAAATGGAAAGCATGGTTTGGGGGATTCACAACTTGAGGCTCAGTTTCCTAGACTTTATAAGATTTCTTCTTCTTCTTCCTATGCGAAAATCTCACATATGGAGGACTGAATTCAAGGTTTTTGGTTCTAGCACCTATTCTGAAAAAGAAACTCGAGAACTTTTGAATGGGATCAATTATTTTCCCTGGGCTGAATTATGGACTCCATCTCAAGCAAGTGAAAAACGATATTAAGGTATGGAATATTAAAAAGTATGGAATAATTATCAGTGAAGTCACGTGGTTCTTTAATTGACAGATTGTAATATTAGGGTACTTGCCCTTTTGTCTCTTGAATTTAGATACCATCCGCTCCTCCGAAAACTCAAACTTTCATGCGGTCGGCAGTTCAGAGTCATCTATGCACTGAAATATTCTCATACAACTGGCAGTTAATTCCTATAGATTAGTCAACATGTCCATTCTGTGTAGTCGCTGTGGAAATTAACAACAGGGCATCTTCTGCTCCAGTGCATTCGTGCTTGGAAGTCTTGGGCCAGGCTTCTTCAATGGTGGGGTGTTGTGTGGTGCTGTCCTCATATTTGCTATTCCAATGGAAAAACTTGGCTAAAGTAAAGTTCCAAAGGAAAATGACAATTACTTTCATATGGTACTGCTTAGAGCACTTGGTTGACCAGAAACAACTTCACCTTCAATAATTCGTGCTGTGCTCTAACTTTACACAGGCTATCAGCATGGTTAAGATGTTGGGAAGATAACTTTGTTTATATTGGTAATGATCTACTCATAATTAAGCTCAGATGGGATAAGAAATTGGTATAACACTGGCTGGAAACAATAATCCTTTGGCTTCTTTTTTTTTTCCCTGTATTTTCTTTCTTCTATTCTCCCTGTACTTACTTTTGAAATTATCAGCTACTATCTAGCTGGCTAGTTTTCTTCAATAAAACTCTTCGATTATGATAAAAAATATATAATTAAAAGATGATTTTTCTCAGTGTGCTTGATTCTGTAAATCCTTGGAACAATCATACAATAGTGGAATATAAGAAACGGATTTAGGCTCAAAAAATGTAATATATCCTGCGTATGCTAAAGAAAAAAACAACAGAAGGTTATATCCTAGCCCTGCCCTTAACTCTCTACAAGCTAGAGATCGAGTTCAAGAGTTGTCACCAATTTTTCATTTCTCTTGTTAATTTTTGTTGCTGATTTAACGTCAAAAATGATCAAGGGATTAAGATGCTATTTTCAAAACTGTATGGATTACAATATTTTTATTTTTGTTAAAGATATAGCGACTAAGCTATAATTAATTACGAACTGTAACTTATATGTGGCGGGCTTGATTTTTTTTTCTTTTTTATTATTTAAACGACCGGCTTAACTCAGCTAATCCAGGTGGTATCTACATTAAGGCCAGACCTGCAGGTCTCGTATACGCAGCCTCTCCTGAATCCATTCTATTTTTTTCACTACCAGAAAATTAATAAATACAAAAAGAAATATCAAAAAATATTTAAGTCAGTAAATTTTCAAGGGATTTTACCAATGGACATATTCCCTCGGTATATACCGAGGGAATTGCGGAGGGATAAAAAAATTAAAACAAAACAAAAAAAATGATGACGTGTCAGGATTTATCAACGGACTTACCGACGGAATAAATTCCGTCGATAAAATCCATCAGTAAACTTGTTTACACTGTTCATCATGTCAATTACAAAGAGAATCACCGACGGACAAAATCCGTTGGTATTTTCCAAAGAGCTCCAGAACTGTTCACTTTCCATTTGCACTGTTAATTGTTATTCTTTACTGACAAAATCACCGACGGATTGAAAAGTCGTCAGTGTTATTTGGCGGTTTTCTGAAAAAATTCAATTAATTTAAAATTTTCATTTAAATATTACAGATGGAATCACCGACGGACTGAAAAATTATCGGTAATTGTTGACGGTTTCTAAAAACTTTTTATGAAATTGAAAATTTAAATTAAATATTACCGACGGAATAATTAAAAAATATTAATATTTAATTATCCGTCGGTAAATCCATCGCTAACTCGCTCCAATAAAAAGCCCGAATCCCTTATTTCACAAGAGACAAACTTATTTCTTCTTCTTCTTCTTCTTCATTATATGTAAAAAACATCAATATCTATTTCTTTCTCTTCTTTTCTCTCCTCATCTCCTTCTCTTTTTCTCCATGCTTGGGTATGTCTTCTTCTTCTTTCTTCTTTTATCCTCTTAGTTTTTTTTTTTAATTAATATGCTTTACGAAAATATGTTTCTCTCCTTAGCTTCACTTGCAATTACATTAAGGTAAGATTTTTTTTTCATGATTTTTTTTACTATATTTGTTTTTTATTTTATTTTTAATTGTTTTTGTTCTTAATAATTGTATAAATGTTGTTGTGAGATTTGTTTTTTCATATGAGATTAATTTTTAGTTGATTTATTTATAGGATTTTTAAATTTTTAGCAATTGCAACTTCATTTTTTTCATATGAATTTTTTTAGTTGAATTTATTATTTTATTTTATTTATTTGTTGCAAATTTATTTGAGTTGATTTTCTTATTTTTTTTTCAAGCATTTTGAGTATATATTATACAATGCTGATTTATGTTAATTTAATTATTTTATAATTTTATAAAATAATTTTTTTTGCATTTTTTTAAATAATTACCGACGGAATTACCGATGAAATTTCCATCGGTAATAAAAAAAATATTATTACCGAGGGATATACTAATGAAATGAAGCGGATAATTTTATTTTTTTATTTTCGACGGATTTACCGACGGACAAAAAATTATCGATGAAAGATTCACCGACGGAGCATTTCCGTCGGTGATTTTATAGATAAATTAATTACCAACAAAATATGTATTTTATACCAACAAAAAAATTTCATCGATAAAACTGTTAAATCTTGTAGTGTTTGCCTGTTTTGATAATGTGGGCGTTCCTTTGTTTTTTCAAAAGCAAAATCAAAGTCAAAATATGATCTTAATTCAATTGGTTATTTATAGAATTCGGATATATGGTTCAGAATCGCTTCGGACGTTCCTAGCTTTCCCATCAAGCTATTTTGGAAAAAATAAAAATAATTTCAGACAAAAAAAAGAAGAGGAAATTATTTATAAAAGGCGTCGTAAGATCAATGCCTTTGAAGATTTCCGAAGGCATCATAGAAAATACCACTTGATGAATTGATACGGTGACGATAATCAAGCACTCATAGAGGCCATTGCAAGGTAGCTGGATCTGGTTGTTACAAAAGAATCAAATTCACTAGATATGACCAGTGGGCAAAATATTTACTTGATCCCTTCAGAAAATAACGACCGTTGGATCAAATATTCCTTCTGGCCCACCATGCATAGGAGACGGGCCTACTTAGCATCGACCTCTCATCACAAATGGTTTTCTCGAGATGGTCTCTCCAAGGAAGTTATCTCTTTTCTTGAATTCAGACAAATGTGAAAGCAGATGGTCCCGTCTATATTAGTTGAAAACATACAATTTTTGAGTAAAATAGGATTTAAAGAGAATTACGTGACTAAGCTACCGAGGTTGACAGAGGAAAGCCCAGAGTAATTTGGCTTTACACAAACCAACAATCGTGTCTCTTTCCTAGTGAAACAGCAAAAACAAAAAACACACACGAGATTTCAGACGTTGGTGCTAGGTTAAAAAGCAACAGAATGAAGGTTCCTTTGTAGCTGGGTGTGAACAAAACCTACTTTCAAATCACAACGCAAGGCAACAAATGTTCAAGGAAAGTGTTTCTTTGAAGCATTCTTGTATGTACGTTGATTTTTCTGTCCTCTGCTTTATTCTCATAAAAACTCATGTCTCCCACTCTTTCTCCCGGTCTCTCAACTCCTCGCCAACGATTCAAAGAAGTTAGCTATAGCCTATAGGTCAATTACACCATGCAAGACTACAATCCCTCGTAAATGACTGGCGAATTGGCAATATGCATCTTCTTTCTCATAAGATGATCTAGTTCAGTTTCTACCCGTAACTTGTGCTTTTACTTTTTATTTTTTTCAATGGTATTAATATCACTGTGATTAAAGAAGAAAAATCAGCAAATTAAGATGTACATAATATGGTTGAAGATTTAATTTGGATTTATTATTTTGCAAAATAAATTGTATAAAAAGATGTGCAAATATATATACTAATTGATGGTGCATTAAAAATTATATATAGAAAAATCATCATATTGTTCAGGTGAACGGTATGACATCCAAGCCATTCAGACTACGCCTGAATGATCCAACACCTTCAAGCCAAAAGACCTTACCAAGTCGTTCAATCTATGACCAAGCGCAAATAGACTGTCCACCATACTTTTTGGCCTAGACCTAATACCATTTAAATTCTCATCTACTAGCACACACCACAATGCAAATTAACAAGCTCCAACCACTGACCTCTCCATCAATAGAACAACCAAGCAATCTCTGATTGACTTGCTCATAAATTGTTGGTAAAGGCTCATCCTTTCTCGCCAATAGCAATCTCCTACTCGCATGTCATATCAAATAGCACTTACCAACCACTGACCTCTTCTTCAATGGAACAACCAACAACTCATTTTCTCCGCTTATCAGGAGGCAACTTTCCATCATTACTCCACCCTTCGCGAGGTAAGCTGACACGACCAATATCTATAAATACTTGGGGTCACTAGTTAAATATTTAAGATTGAAGTCATTTAAGAACAATCACAAGTTTATTAGCCAATCCTTGCTCCTCACTCTCGTACTCCTTACACTTTTTTGCTTCTGATTCTCTAGGTCATCATCTCTTGCTCGTTATCACCTCCTGATCAACGCCTCCTGGTCATTACCACTTCACGATCACTACCACCTCTTAGTCATAACCATTTCTTGATTAACATCTCCTGGTCAATACCATCATCTTTTTATGACCACCTCCCCACACTTTGACCAACCCCTCACAGTGTGATCACCTCAAATCATGACCACCTCCTCACACTATAGGTTCACTCTTGCATATTTTGTTAACACATAATATTATTTTCCTACATTTATTAACTCAAGCATTGTAAACTTGTTTTTGCAAAAGAGCTTGTGGAAGTCACTTTGTCACGTGACTAATTAATGGTAAAGCCCAGTCACATAATTAGTCTAAGATGCATTCGTAGAAAGCCAAACCCAATTTAAAGTTTGAACAGCTTCATTAACAAAACTCTAAAAAGAAAGGGAAATAAACTATAGAAACACTCATAAACACTGTGGATTTTTTTATGTAAAAAACATGTTGGAAAAGTCTGCGTATTCAATTGTCTTTTATTTGAAAGAAGATATTCGACTTGTGATGGAAAGTAGGTCAAATAGCTAGCTACTAACTAAATGAGTTAGGCATTTTTTAATTTAGTTGATAAATTGTCAATAATTGTTAGACTAATGCACAAATCTTCACCTAATTAATTAGTTTCGAGTTCTTATTGTAAAACTCACAGAATGTATATATTTTATGTTTAAAAAATAATTTCATTGATATTCAAAATGATATGCAAAAACATTATGGTCTTTATGATAACGTTTATTACTATCTCGGGACAAAATGATAGAGTTAGTGAAGATAAAAATGTGTTTGATTAAAAAGATAAAGATAAAAACATAAAAATAAATTTATCTATCGTATAATTTTGGAGTGAATTTCTGTAGTTTCAAAATAGATTAGTTTTTATTTTTAAAATATCATTCAAAAAAACTATCAATTTCAAAATTATCCAACTAAGATATATAATGATAAAAATATTTATTATTATAGTTTTAAAACTCGACTTGTAAGTCAATTAAGGACAAGGCCCAAGTCATTGGTTGGGAGGGTAAATTCAGGTTGACTTGAGTTAACATAAGAATAAAAGTGGTTTCATAGTTTTAAAACCTGGTTTAAGGGTTGACCTAGGGCAAGGCCTAAGTCACTAGTTAGGGGGTTAACGCGAGTTTTCCTGAGTTATCATAAGTATAAAAGTAGTTATTAATATAATATTAAAACCCGACCTAATGGAAGGCCTATGTCAGGAGCTGGGAAGGTCAACTCGGGTTGATTCAAGTTAGTATAAAGATAAAAATAGTTATTATCATTATTTTAAAACTTTATTTGACGATAGACACAGGGCAAGGCATTGGTTACAGGTTAGGAGGGTCAAGTCGGGTTGATCCAAGTCAACGTATGATTAAAAATAATAATAATTATAGTTTTATTACCTGACTCGGAAAATGGACCCGAGACAAGGTCATTTCGTCTAAAAAAGAATTAAATCAACATGGTTTTGACTATAAAAAAATCAAATAAAAAGTCAATGGGTTTTAATTTGACCCGTGTTTTATCCTAGACCGACTCAAGTTTTTGACCAGTTCAGGTCAATCCTTCATCTATTTTTCTTATACTAGGATCAGTCTGAGTTTCGGATTAACTAAGTCGACTCATGAGGCTAGTATGAGTTTATAACTAGGGTTAATGTAATATTATTAATTTCTACATTCAATATAAACTAAAATGAAAAAAATAATATCTAATTAATTTTTAAAAAAATATGAATTTTTCATAATAATAAATATTCTAAACTCAGATTAATAAATATTAAGATCAATCTGAGTTTAGAATATTCACTCGGATTTACTTAGTTTTTTTTTTAGTTCATTTTTTTTTTGTTTCATCCTCAAAGTTTTTCTTGCTTCCTATGAGACATTCCTTTCATTTTGAAAAAAAAAACCCAGGGTACATAGAATTTTTTTTTTTTATCTTTGTTTAATTTAACCTTTTTTATATGAATTTTTGCTTTTGAATTAAATTCAATATTAAATATATGCTTATAAAATGGTCATTTTATGTTTTGTTTTTCTTTTTAGTATGCTATTTTTACAACGTGGATGATCTCTTTCAATTACATGAATCATAATTTTTTTTTTTATATCACATGAATATCTTTTTTATATTAAAAAAATTAATCCAACTTACTATATAACACGGTCATCTAACTAGTCTATCACTATGAAAAAAAGAGAGAGAGCAGACCTCTATTTATGTGTATGTATTATTGCAGGCATTACGGACAATTATTAACCACAAATTAGAATGAGTGCGTAGAAAGGTATATCATATACATGATATCTTACCTAACTAAGGATTACTTGCCATCTGAGCCTGTGAACTTCAGCCAAACAAGGAATTTGAGTGTTGCGCGCGCGCGCGCGCGTGTATATATATATATATATATATATATATATATATGATTGGATCCCTCCATTTTTTATTTTGTTTTTGCAAATACCTCTGTCATAATGTTTTTGGATTATATTATTTATTTGACTCATATTTTACCATGGATTAAATATTTTTTTATATAAAAAAATTATACATACAGGTTAATTTTCCTGATATATTTTTGCAGTTAAAAGAATTATAAATGCAAATCAAAACATTTATATATACATGTAATTAAATAAATCTACAATTATAAGTATTTTTATAATTATAACTTAACTTATTAAACTTGTAATTTAAATAATAAACTGAACTTAGTTAATTAATTTTTTTCTCTTTATATATTCATGAAAAAGTAGGGGCAATGTTTCTTTTGCTTTAAAATTATAATTTTGAAGTCATTTTAACTCAAAAAAAACCTTATTAATATGCTTCGAACACCTACAAACCAATACATTAATCTAAAAAACAAATTAAAACAAAAATTTCCAAAACCCCGAATCAATAGAATCAAAAGAATGGAAAATAGAAAACAAAAACATCCAACTTTTATGCTACCTTTCAAGATTAAATTGTAGTGTATATTATTCTCTTTCCACTCAATTAAGAGAAATCTTTGCCATCTCTCTCTCCTTTCTCTTGATTCTCT
>Ga0325404_1001731_pt1 | contig 23144 bp, 10 predicted proteins | sample PopdelMetagenome_18_FD_205664 | JGI IMG/M metagenome (GOLD analysis project Ga0325404, IMG submission 205664) | Populus deltoides microbial communities from Bellville, Georgia, United States - Xylem-Control-R1 | ecosystem: Host-associated > Plants > Phyllosphere > Stem > Wood/Secondary xylem...
AAAAAAAAAACAAAAAGGATAAATTTAAAATTACATGCGTAACCCTTTTCACTGGTAGCTTAGAGTTTGTACACATATTCTTGTATAGGAATAGGGGTTGATTTATTTTTTAAATTTTAATTTTAAAATAGTTTTTTTAAATAATAAAAAATAACGGATATTATTTATGACTCGCTAAATTATATTATTTTTTAAAATAAGTTTTAAACTATGTTATTTTTCTAAATATAATTTTTACCCACTAAGCTACTTAAAAAAAAATCGTAATCCCGGCTTTAAAGTAGAAATGAGAAGTGTTAAGGAAAAATATTTTTTAAAAACATTTTATTTCAATGTTTTTAGTAAAAAAATTGAAAAACAAGTGTGTTCATTTATCAAGAATGAAGATGAATTTTTTATTAAAAAAATAAATTAATTTTAAAAATATTTTCAAAATAAAAAAACATAATTTATAATAATCATCGTAATATTTTATATTCAAGATAATATAATTATAGAATATTAAGTTTATTTTATTCAAATTAAAAATTATCATTAAAAAATTTATATCTTAACTAAAAAAATATTTATATTAAATTTATAATAAAATATTAAGTTTTAATTTTTCTAACTCCAATTTTTAATAAATATTATTTTATTTTTAAATAGTTCCAAATTTTTTATAAAAAAATAAATTACCTCACAAGTGGGCTTAAGTCACTCAATTAATAAATCAACCTCTCTCTTTCGTTATTAATATTACTATTACTATCAGATAGGTTGTCGTGCTTTGTTTCGGGTCAGGTCATATTTCTTGTAACGCAAAAAAGCAATATTCAAGCATTGTTATTGTATTTCAAATAAGGGGAAAAAAAATTTCACAACTAAACATCATAGAAAAAAATTAAAAAAAAATTATGACTGACCCCCAAGAATCCAAACATAGAATGAAAAACTAAAAAGAAAAATCTAAAAAAAAAAAATACCAGCAAATCCGTGTGAGGTCACCAAAAATTGTCATCAGGATCATGCGAACATAATAGCACAATAGAAGGCAAAATAGAGGAAAAAAATGAAACTTAATTTAAAAAAAAATCAAAATTTAAAGGATGAAACCAAAGGAATAAAAACTAGTGACCTCAAAAGAAACTTGAGCCACCCGACCAAGCCTCATGCATAAATTATGAGTTGAGGATTACCTAATTGAATGAAAATTGAAGAAAATAACAAAAAACTTTTTTCAAAACAAACAACTTTGATGGATGTAATCGGGAAAAAAAATGATGTCAACCCATATTAACTTTTCAAACTCATAACCCTAGCTAGTGACTAAATCGAAAGCATCCTATCAGAAAAACCACTACTTTAAAACTTGGCTTAACCTAATGGGTTAACCCGTGAATCAAGTGACTTGGGCTTAGGCTAGGCTAGGTTTCAAAAGAAATTGCAGGATTAATGCAGTGTGAAACGGTCAAAAACCTGGGTTGATCCATGACTCGATTAACCTGGGGCAAACCTAGTCAAAACATGTTTACTATTTTCCTTCATTTTATTTTATTTTTCAAAATTATGTCATTTTTAAATTTTTATAATGTCAAAAGATTTGGTTGACTTGGGTTAACTTGGGTTAACCCACCTGACCCGTGTCTCAATACTTGCCTCAAATCAACTCTCAGGTCAAGCCTAAAACCTATAGAAAAAACCACAGAGACTAGCTCCTATCAACTCTCAAATCAACTGTCGAATGATGAAATAAAAAAACAAAATCCAATTATATAAATAAGAGAATAAGGATCTCATTGAAAGAAAACAAAATGAACAACCTGAAATTTTGAATTGAAGGGAAAAATGAAAAAAATCATATTAACAAAAGAATCAAAAATAAAAAATAAAATCAAGAAAATAAGAACCAAATTCAAAAAACAAATAAAAATATCAAGATTATAGATCCAATGATGAAATTGAAAACAAATTAAAATTTGATAAAAAAACAGTTAAGAATAAAAAATAGAAATCAAAACATTGAGTGTTAAACCTGAAATAGTATCAAATTTTGAATTAAAGGGCAAAATCAAAAAGAAAAATTAGATTCACAAAAGAATCCATAACAAAAATAAAAATCAAGAGAATGAGGACTAAATTTGAAAAAATTAAAAATAATATCACAGATCCAAGGATGAGATTGAAAACAAATTAAAACTTGATAAAAGAGCTAAGAATGAAAATTATGAATCAAAATATTGAGGGTCAAACTTGAAATATCATAAAATAAAAGGACAACCCCAATTTTTTTAATAGCCGTCATATTCAAGGGAGAGGAGAGAGAGAGGAAGAATAAAAAAACAAGGGGCGACCGGTGATAAATCATCATTGTAACCACCACACGCACTACCCCACATGGAAGGGGGCTTCATGATGCTTCCAATGTCGTCATAAAAGCTGGTGTTCCTCCACTAGAAGGAAATGACATTTGTATTATGTCCAAATTCATTAAGTTGAGTATTATGACCCTAATGAATTTGGTAATGATATTTGTATTCTTATGAAAAGACTGAATTATCGTCCTAACTAAACTAAATGGTTTTGAGTAACAGGGGCAAGATAATCATAATAAATTAAGTGTGTGTACATTAAAAATCTGATAGCTTTGAAAGTTTTTTAATACTAGTCGTTAATCGTTATTGATGGGAGCCATAATTAAAAATGGCTAGAAAAGGAAGAGTTGAAGAGGTAGCATGGTATCAGTATGGTCCTCTTGAGTCTTGTCCTCCTCTCATGGCTTATGGGGTTATAAGGATGGAATATTTGTCTATCTAGTTGAACCAATGTTCCTACCCCCACGTGGTTGTCCTTTCCGTTTGCCACTTGTCTTACAAGAGTGTTTTTGGTAAGTTAGCATATTAAAAAAAATAATTTGTAAAATAACACAGACAAAAAAATAATTAGGAATCTAGCACAGTTGAGAGAGTCATAGATGACATCTGCGACACACGAATCGTTGATGCCATATGCGACTCAATTGCCGTATATACCATTTGCTACTCGTGTGTCGCATATGGTATTTGCAACTCCTCTAACATAGGCATCCAAGGGCAGTCTATTATGTCATCAACTCCATGCTAAAAAAACAACAATTCACACAATCACAAATAACAAGTGGTACACTAACCATTAAGACAACATAACATTTTATTAAAAATTAAATTAACTATACATTTATTCATGATTAATATAACATATAATTATATGTAATTATATCTAATAATCTCCCTAGATTATCCAACTTGATGTTGGGTCTGTAATATCCATATAGGTTTGAGGAGGACCGATATCATCTCTGCTCATGGATGGACTTGGGTTGCTGGTGGACAAGCTTGGGATGCTCATAGACGGGCCAACATCCCAACACTCTCATGATAAGCAATTTTATCTTTCACAAATATTGCTTCAAGACGTTCAACCTCTCCAACCTCTTGAAGTCCGCCACGACATAAATTGAGCATGGTGTTGGCCATAATAGTCTCATCCCATTGACACCTTCACGAATAGTCATTACTGCTTTTTGAGCTTCTTGTACCATGTAATTCATCTACATACATGCACTAAAAACCAATTATATATTCTGTCTCGGATACCAGAGCTAATAGTGCTTCGGGTTGCATGGACATCTTGGGAAATGCAATCAGGTCGGTGTAATGAAACGAAGTGTAATGGACATATATCGTATCATGTAGGTATCTATATCAATCATAGGTTGGCGCTCCTCAAAAACACGATATCTCCTAGCATCCCAGATATCAAGGTAAGATGCATGAATTACCAACCAATTCCCCTCGCACTTACCCTAGCGACTAATATTGTACAACTCCTCTTTGGTATCAACATAATCTGGTATATGTAAAGATTGTCTAAATTATCGCATTACTTGATCTAGACAATGCATCTCAACAATGTCGAAGTAACGTAGAGGGACTTGTGCTAACCAAATATCAGATCCCTCATGGTATATAGGAGAAGCTAAAAGTATCAAGTTCTATGTAGATAACATCCATATAACATATCAAAACATATGAAACAATTACCTCAAATAATCAATTAAAACTAAATAATTAACATTAAAATAACAAAAAATTAAATATATTTGTAATGTATACCTGATACGACTGTTGTGCGTTCAACTCATCCTGATAAAACTAGTGAACATGAGTGAGATTTATTGTGAAATGTCTAGCCCCACACCATCTAACAAGACAAGCCATAAAGTTAGTGTATATTTTTCACATTCAATTTCTATAAATGACATGTTGACTACAATCAATTATATTTTATTATTACTTGAAACCAATGGAGAGTGGTCTTTAAGTGATAGTGTCAAACATGTTATTACGCCAGCTCTTTGGATGCCTGATATGAAAATGCTCTTATGACCAGAGCTATATTAATGAACATTGAAAATTATAAGTTAGTATTTAAAATGTCATTAATTCTAGTAATCAAATATTTAAAATACATATACCTGAAGAAATAGAAGACACATGGCAATTTGTCTTCTCTTTTTTAGACATGCTTTGCAATGTTGCCAGTATACAAGCATGACTCCCCCATCTGTAATTCATAATGGCTAACAAATAATCAAGTATTGTTATAAAGTACAACAGAATTGCATTGCAACAGTACTGTGAAAATAAATCCTCCAAACATGTGTAATATGTATGCCCGAGCATACATAATCAGCTGGTATGTTGTCACATCTACTAGAGGGTATTAAAATTAGCGTTCAACCATGTTAACTTGATGCAATCGCGCCCCTATAAACACTAGCTGGAGGCACTTGTCCTAATAGACAATCACATAACGAATCTTTGTTAATCAAGTCGCGATTGCTATTCACAGGTATCCCATCTATCAGAAGATCGATCAACATCGTGACATCCTAAATTATTGGTATCCCATCTATCAGACGATCGATCAACATCGTGACATCCTAAATTATTGGTGTCATCTCACCAACATGCAAATGAAAGGTGTGTGTCTAGCGCCTCCATCACTCTGCCAATACTGCAATTAATGAATGGTCAAGATTTATGTAACGCAACTGACTAATATCATAAAAACCAACCTTGATAACATACAAACACACACGCTCATGCAACTCCATCAAGGTATGCTATCTAAGTGTCATTGAATCACCGCCTTGAAAATCAAAAAACATATTTAAATCATCAATAAAAATCATTAAAATTGTAATAATTAACAAAATTAATTAAAATATTTAGCTGACCTCCCCTCTCTATATATTTATCAAAACGATGTTGATCCTACATATATAACACCAGCCTATCATCAGGTCTTGCATCAGCAACAAGATGGCCCTGCCTGTTGGCACTCCTGGAAGAGGTCAAACCTCCTCTAGTCCGAACAATGTTTATCTTCAAGGTCCTGTAAAAAAAATGTTAGCATTTGCATTTGAATTAAAGTATCAAACAAATTCATGTATTTCATAGCTGATATTATTATTTTATACAAAATTCGATACAATTCATATTTTAACATAAATCAACACTAACTATCTCATTACATAATCTTTTTAATTCACGATCAACAATAACAAAAAAAACATTGATTATTTAATAAAATAATCAAACTATCAACTAAAAAGATATCTAATTAACATAATCCTTAATTTAACCTCAATCAATACTAACATTTCAAATACATCATTTTTTTAATTCGCAATAAAAAATAACCTAAAATATTAATAATTAAACAAAATAAAAATAATTATATCTAATTAACAACTTCAATTACATCTAATTAACTTAATTCCTAATTCAAAACCCTAACATTCAATAAAATCAAATTAACACTAATTAAACATAAATTACATCAAGTTAATTGAGAGGAAATGTTTAAAATATCGGGGGTAGAGCTAGAGAGAGAGAAAATGATGAGTGTTTTAAAGAGAGGAGAGTGTTTAGTACTACTAGGGGTGTTTCTGGTGGTGGAGAGAGAGATATCGGCCAGTGGTGAGAAAGAGGGGTGAGAGGGGAGGAGCGAGGAGGGGAGAGAGAGATGCCTTGTTTTTAATTCAAAACAAGTTGCAGATGTTATCTGCTACTTGTTTAACTGTGCTAGTTTTCTAATAATTTTTTTTTAATTATGTTACTTTACCAAAAGTAAATTTACTGTGTTAAACAACGAAAAACCAATCCCTTCAGCTTGTTCGGTGCTAGTGGGGATGGCATGGGATCATTGCCCATTACCCCTTGTTGGTTTTGCAGACTTCTTCATTTGCTACTTGTATTCTGTTGGAGAAAAGAGTGGAAAAGAAACGGAGAGAGAAAGGGGCTCAAACTTTAAATCACATACCAGCACAACACTAGTCATTGCGAAGGGACTGATTTCAAGGAAGATCTTTTTACCCTAAAATTTAACTAACATTAATCGATCAACTTGTGTATATGTATCGGGTGATACTTCCAATTGGTTCCTCCATCAATCTTAAAATCGAGCATATAAATCCTGAGAGTTCATTTTTATATACAAAATTAATTTTAAAAATAAATTATTATGGGCTCCACTGGCCGAAAATGATTTTCACTAACTTCTAATCCTACGGGATCAACTTCACCTGAATTTCCACAATTTATTACCAGTTCACAATCACATTTGACAACCTCTGCTCGAGCAAGCCAGGCTCACAGCTCATCTTACAACCTCTGCTAAGATAAGCTTTAATCTAGCAACTTTTTTTGCTCTTTTTTTTATGGGAGAGCTGGGGTTATTGTAGATCTTCTTTGATTACTTACTACAGATGGCACTAGGGAGGGAGGGCTCACGAGCAATCCACTGGCTCCGTATTAGAGTGGGCTCGAACCCAGATTGTTTCTCAGCTAGCTTGTAAGAATCATTCTGAGCATCGAAAGATATTCATCCGCATACATCTCGACAAAGAAGCCTTCAAAATGTGATCATTTTTATATATATCTTGTTTTCAAGTGAAGGACTGTCTGGGGTTTGGAAAAGGTCCCTTGCACTATACACTCTGAGGACTTCCCGGAAAGGAATTTGACAAAATGGTGATGGCCGATCTATTTTAAACAAATCCAACTACAGGAGTACAACATTACATACAGCCCCTCTCTCCCAACTCTTATTTACCCCTCTAACTTAATGCCTGCTTATAAATGCTCAATCTGTTCTTTCGCTCGCTGTTCTTCTAAAGGATACCCCGGATTTTACACCATTTAAAGGGTTAACTGATCCTAATTTTGTTGAGTCATAACTACTACTACTAGCTAACTTTCTACCTTGTTTAGCCGTGTCAGAATGCAAAAACGTTCCTCCCTTACCTTCCAAATACACCAGCTTGCTGCTCTCACTGGGTATCCTGTTCCAAAGATCAGAACCCCCGACCCCTGAATCTGCATATGAACCATGCTGGTTCATCTCAGCATGAGGTGATTGCCTTGAGTACAAAGGGGGTGAAGATGAAGAAGTATCCGAATCAGATGTATTCTGCCAAGAGTTCCAACCTCCAAAAATGTAATCAGAAAGGTCATCAGTACTTGTAGAATCATGGGTGCTGTCGGTACTGCACGAACCTTCATCGGAGTTGCCACTAGTAAAAGAGAAATTGTCACTTGATGAGTCCTCTTCTAAAATCCTCTGAAGCCGGTGGAACTTCATATAGAAAGATTCAACACTGGCCAAATTATCTGGAGGAATTGAATCAGGATGCAATTGGAAAGCACTTGATTGCATGGATGTGGATCTTGAATCCAATGCAGTGTTTGTTGCATGGATTTTGGAGTTGTTGCATTTTTTTTTAATATCAGAAGATATTATTCTGCTCCTTATCGATTTTGGGGCCCTTGGTGAGCACCTGCAAATATTAAATTGAGTCAAACATCACAATAAAAAAAAAAAAAAAACACTCGAGAAATTTCAATCTTCATGGAACTAATCTCCTGAGATCCATCACCTTGCATAAAGAAGCATGTATGCGCCTTTTGATAAAACCCTTTCAAGTTCCACAGCTGTAACCTAGCCAATCATTGCCAATACCATGATCAAAAGCTTAAAATAGCAAATGCACAAACACACACATGTAGATATTTTATCCATAAAAAATTAATGCATAGCAGAGAAGGTGTTAACACCAAAACAGTACAATTTGAGACTAAGAAGAACTTGGGACCCAGCTACCAATAGGTCTTACAATGAAAATACTTCCAGAAAGAAAACCAACCAGAGCCTTAAAAGATACTGCTACAATAAACAAACTTTGATTCTCTATATGGTTTGCTACCTCACGGACATGGGTAAAACACAGGTTTATCACCAATAATCAAGGTTTGGACTTCTTTATAGAGACAAAAAAATATGCACAATACACTGGCTTGGTCATCTAAATAAAAGATTTAATCAGACAACAATCCTAAACAAAACAGAAATGTCGAAGGTTCCTTGACTAAAGCACAAAGCCCACAAACCCCTAACTTCTCTTGTAATGCACCAATGGAGATTATTAACAATAAAGTTATTTTTTAGTTTAGCCAAGGGAGCTGGAGATGCCAGGTTAAAGCATGTCAAAATACCCAATTAATCAAGCATAAGCAATTTCAGGAAAAACATATCAAATAGCCAAATAAACTTGCATTGCATATTAAGATAGAGAACATACTGTGCTGTCATCAATTTTGAACCACTTGTTCTGGATGTTTTTGACATAGCACACATAGTGACCAGAAAATGCAGCATTCATGACATCCAAGTGAACAATCACCCCATAAAGCCTGTATATGGGTGATTTATCACTAGTTCCACTCATATATGGTGCTAAGTCCAGGATCTCTGGGAACCGGATAGATTTATTGAGCTTTCCAAATTTACCAGACTGAAAATCAAGCACAGTAATGAAAAAAATAAGAATTTGCCTGTAACATGTGAATAAAATACCATCTTTGATTTCAAGATGTACCTGAAAGCGCTTCAATGCGATTGTAAGGACATTGGGAGCCTCCAATATTGTCATTTTTTTCTTAGCCTTCTCGTAAGATTTGCATCTGAACAGAATGATGATGGTGTAAACAAACTCTGAAAGCTCAAAATCAACAGCTCCAATAAAAAGAAAATTCAATATACACTAGAATTAATACAAATTCAGATTCAAAAAAAATGATATTTCCTTGGAAGTAAAGACTGGCAGAGTAATCATCAAAATGCTGTACAAGCAGCATATCACAAAGCATCACATCTCAGTTTGTTTTCAGTAACAAACAGTTTGATCCAAATGCAAAGAACCTCAGATATAAAATCAAGATTTAACTATTTATGGTTGAAATAACTTGGTTAAGTCTGCAAAGTCCCACTGCAGTATAGAATTTTAGTAAGAACAAATAGCCAGCACATTGCTGAAGACAATTTAAAAACATGCATTGACAAAAAAGTCGAAATGGTTCTCTCCTGCTGGGCCCCAACCCCCCACCCCCCCCCCCCCCCCAACACACACACACACACAAGAAAAAAAGAATAAAAAACAGGTTGAAGAATAAACCCATACAAACAATATGCTCAGGAGTTTTATCAGAAAACATAAACTGACAAACCTGCCACATTGGTACTTGTTGTCTCCATCCAGAATCTCAGCACTCGTGAATCGTCTTAGTGCATCTTCAAGCTTCCCTATATCCCCCTCTATTTCAACAGTAAGATCCATCATTCTTTCTTGCCGCTCTGACTTGTAATGGCACTTCATGCATTTTATCTACAAACAACAGCAAATTTTGTTTGCATGATCTAAATTATTGAACTTTTGCCAAAAGTAAGCATTCAGATGCAAATGTCTTAGGAGTAAGAAAAATAATAAAATAAAATAAAAGGAGAATTGCTTTGCATTAAATCTCTGAATGTCATTAATCTCCAAAAAATGTATTACCTTTGAGTGAAGGTAGCCTCCGAATGTAAGGCCTATGAGAGTGGTTTCTTCTGCAAAGGAGTCCATTGCATTTATCCCAGCTTCCTTAAGGCAAACAGATTGCATTGCATCAATTGCATACCTGTTTATTGTTCCTTTATTATCTACCATGAAATTCTCCAAAAGATGAAATCATAAAAACAAAAGAAATTCCTATTTCATTGGTTGCAGAGCAAGGAAACCAGCTCACCTTAGGAATTCATGTGCATCTTCTTCTCTCCCATTACCAAGCTGACTCCCGATATTCTGTAGTTGGGATAGAATGCCAAGGGGAGAAAGTGGAGATTTCCCTTCCTTTGCCTTCAAAATTATACTTTCAAACTCACAAGAGAAGCAACATTCTCTATTTAAACCTGGTATGGAAACAAAATGATGACCTTATTTGAAAATGTTACCAAAACATGCTATTCAAAAACTCAACATGTTAAATCTAATAAGGTGACCATGATGAGAAACATACATGTTTTGGAATGGAGCCCTTGTACAAAAAACGAAGTCAAAGGAGGAGTAAATGCCAAGCATTGTAGAACAGCATTAGCATAGCAGCTGCAGAAATGGAACAGAGGATATGTTATCAACATCTTGGGGTAGTTTATACAATGCTAACATATAAAAGTAGATGCAATCAGATAGTCACAGGCATAATTAACATTAAGGCAACTGCATGTAGTATTCATATTTCTAAATAATGGATAGTGAAGCCCTTTTAATCACAGCTGCAGCTACTTCAATCTGCTTTCACTTGAAAAGAAACATATTGCATACCTGTTTCCACAGTTGATAAGACCACATGGTCGCATTTCCGCCTTACTCGAATTGTATAACTTTACAAATAAATCATATGGGAAAAGGCCCTGAAAAGTAAAAATAAACTTATGGTAAATTCATTGCATCCATAGAAAAAAGATTGCTGGTGATGCAAACAAGAATCTATAAGCCATACCTTTTTACTATATCTTCCACATTTAGGTCCTCTGAATTGGTCAACAACTTTCCACACTGATGACTTCAATCCATTAATAGAACTAGGAGAATAGCTTGCCATTTGAGAGGAACTTGCAGCACCCAGTTCCACATTTCCATGTTGCACACTTGAAACTGAGTGCCCACTGATGGTAGAAGTCAAATGGGTCTGAGAAGCATTAGATGATAATCTGGACTTGGATAGATGTAAAGCACCAACAGGGTCATTAACAACAACATCTGATCTTTCAGATATCAAGGATTGAGATCTGCATACTTTTGAAGCACCTGCATCTAATTTAACTCCTCCAGAACTGGAAGAAACATGACCATAAGAAGAGGATGAACATACAGATTTACGCTCACTGGAAACATTCAAATCACCACGAGAGTTAACATCAATATGACTGGACCTTTCACAGCTTATGGATGGGGAGTTCTTGACTTTTTGAGCATCAACACCATTCTTTTCTGATGAAAAAGTTCTATCAGAAGCGGAAGGGAGTGCATCATCTGGTATGATGTCATTCACCCTTGTGCTTTTTGCATGCTGGGTAGGAGCATCACTTCCAGATAGATTGAACTTGAAATGTAGGAATGATTCATCATTTGATGGCTTGCTGTTAACAGGGCCAGTGAAATTCGACATAGCAGATCTGTCCATGGTATCACTGCTGGACACAGCAGAATCCAGGGTTCTACCCCAGAAACCAGAAGAAACTTTAGCTGGCTTTGTGATTGAATCATCATTCCTGGCACTGATGCTATGACCTGAAGAGCTAGATGAGCACTGGCTCTCCCCGTCATTTCCATGAGGTTTACTCTGATTTGATTTACTCAATTTATTAAAACTATCTACAGAATCAACCAAAGTAGCAAACTTTGGAGACAATGGCTTGGTCACATCCACCTTGTTCAAACTGGACTCCAGTGTGTCAGCAGCAGTATCAGCTGGCATTTGTCCATCTGATCCCTCAGTTTCATTTGAACCGATGCTCTCACTTACAGAGACATTATCAGATGATTCACCACCTGAATGAGCAGAGAATTCAGAAAACGAAGAGCCAGTAGGAGTAGAAAATCCAGAAAATGAGGTGCCTGATGATTCAAAAACGGAATCTGTTCCTTCTGTATCTAAAACAGAATCAGCTTTAATATCATCATCCTTTACAAATGAAACTCCAGGAGAGTAATTGGAATCAGACACTACAGGCTCCACAGAGAATGTATCGACTGGTCTATTCTCATATCTGCCATCATAAATATCATGTTGGTCTCCCTTTGCAGCCCTCTGGCCAGGATTACCTCCATCATCGTTAATGTGATATGTAGTGGTAGGAGGATGGCATTCTTCCTTGTGACCTTGTCGCCAGTGGATAATTTGACACTTGCCAGAACTGAAACAGACCAAATTATGACGTCAATATACAAATACAAATAACAGAAGCCTACCAAGTAGGGAGGAAAAAGGTGAAAAAATAGTCTTATAGGTTGTAGAGGAGCACATCACAAGTTAGCTGATCTCGATTAGGTCCTTATAAAACATGTTTCATCAAAAGTTAGTGCACTAAATGACATTAAATTCTAGAATACCCCTTGCATTTCATACTAATCCAGGTAAGCTACCACCTTGCAATATTTGGGAATTTAATTTCATATAACGATAAAAAAGTAGATTGTAGTTAAACAGGTAGTGATTTGTAAGTGTATGAAACCAGTTGTACAGATAATGATTAATTTGAGACAAAATCTCTACAAATTCCTTCAAGTATTGACTCTCACCACACTCTCTTTTTAACAAACTAAAATGTTTTCAGTTAGCAATACAAGTCTTTTCCTTAGTTTCCCATATACCTAACAACACTAATACAACCCACGCAAAACAAGAAACTAGTCTGCATAGATTATTAAATCCCACATTTAGCATCTAATTAATAAACATTCATAATTAGTTTAGTAAGTCAGAAATCCCTAAGGATTTCCACGCAGATTAAACCTCTATTTGGGAATTCCCTTCATCAATTAGCACCTAATTCCACAGTTTTTTCCCCTTCCCTGTTTAACTGGAACAACGCGAAGTAAAGAATCAGATTCTTCTCAAAGTTTACTGTTAAAACAGCTTCCCTTCAAAAACATTACAAATTATCTTCAGCAATTATCTCTCATTCACTTAATTACAAGAAAAGGCCAAAACAAAAACTTTAAATCTCCCCAGAACCAAACCTGAATTCAACGCAATTAAGGACTAAAACCCGATAAAAAATCAAGCATTAACACGAAATTAACATACCAATATCTAACAGCTTTACAGCGGGCACACCGTGTCGTTGTCGGGCAAAAACAAACAGCACATTGATAGTTATTTGTCAACACCGGAACGGTGCCGTATGAAGCCGCGGCCTCAAACTCAGCCCTAGCGGCTTCCTCTGCTGCCAAAACCAACAGCCTCTTGATCTCCTCCTTTCTCGCAACCGCACCTCGCCATTTACACCTAATTATAAAACAGCCCAGCGGAATAATCACTACACAGAAAACAAGGACCACCAGGCTCGAAAACCCTAGATCCCCCTCGACATGCATTTATAAAAATGAGCAGCATCCACCAAATTTCACAATTTCAACCTCCTTATCTCGTACATAGATGGTAGTGATGTCTTCGTGGACGATTTTGCATCGGTTGATTGCAAGATCGGAGCCGTTGATTAAAAAGCCGACGGTTGTTGAGGAAAAATTAACTTAACTGGGTTTGATGTCGAGCTAGTGAGAGAAAATTAAAAAGAAAAGAAAAGGTGGTCTTTTAGCTAGAGGATTTTCGGACAATCAGATCGAGATTTCAGGGCTTCTTGTTTTTGTTTTTGTTTATTTTCAAGGAGAGGGAATTAAGAAGGAGAAAATCGAAAAGGGGAGGCTAAATTGGATTTATGTGTTATTTTAATATTGTTTTTTGAAATAAAAAATAAAGAAATTTAATGGGTGAGGGAAAGGAATTTTGTTTTCAGGAACATTGAGATGCGTGAATTCTTTGCCCATCAAATATTCGGACCTCCGTGGCCCCCACTTGGTCTTAGTTTTCCAATTATTTAGAGTGTTTTAACGGTTTATTTTTATTTTAAAATAATATTTTTTAATTTTTTAAAAACTATTTTTAATATTAACACATTAAAATAATCTAAAAACATAAAAAAATTATATTAATTATAAAAAAATAATAATTTTAATTTTTTTAAAAATACTTTTAAAACACAATACAAAACACACCCAAAACTCATCTAAACTGGGATCCAGCCGGGGTTTGAACTTTCGAAATAAGAAGGAAGGTAACCTTTCTGTTCTAAATTTTTATTTTTCTTTGTTTGATTATTATTTTTTGATAATATTAGTTACTGTTGGGATTAATGGCTTTTTCTTTCTTTTTTAAGGTTACGTGTATGGTTGATGGTTGTCTCTGTCAAGAGATGCTTGATCATGCCTGATGGAGCCGGCCATGTGATGGGAAATGGGTGGAGGCTGGATCTGGGATCCGACGGTGGCGACTTGTTGATTTGATTACGATGACGATGACGATGGGTGTGTGGAATTAAATGCCTTCCAGGGTAAGGAGTTGTGGAAGTCCTCGTCACAAGTCACACTTTTTGGCTGTTGATGGCCACAAGCCGTGACTCAAATTGATTGGATAATTACTTCTTTTTCTTTTTCTTTTTTCATTTAGGGGTTTTTGTTTCATTTATAACAACGACTGATAATAGCAATACGTTATCTTATGCTACGAGACAGGTTAATTTTATATCAATATAAAAAAAATTACATGATATTAACATATTAAAAGAAGTAAAAAAATTTTAAGATTATGATAACAAAAAAATTATAACAATGATCTAGAAAACGAACAAAAATAAAAAAAAATTATAAATCAAGCATATGATGCTTAACATATTAAAAGAAGTAAAAAAATTTTAAGATTATGATAACCAAAAAATTATAACAATGATCTAGAAAACAAATAAAAATAAAAAAAAATCATAAATCAAGCATATGATGCTTACTTTTATGTAATTAATTTAATTTGATTAAAAAATAAAATTTATTTTATAAAAGTTCTATGCAACAAACGTCAAAAAGAAAATTCCAAGTTAACCTTTGTTTTTTTTCAAAACCATAGAAAAAACTCATAGAAAGTGAATAAATAAAAATAACAAAATGTTGGTGGATGAAACCAAAAATAAATTTTAAAAACTAAGCAAATTCAGATAAATTTTGTAAACCCGAGTTAATCTTCCTAACTTCTAATCTATTAAATTGTAGACCTGGATTAAACTAAGAAACTCAACACCCGTGAAATTAAATATTAGAGGATGAAATAAAAAAAAATAATTTAATTAAAAAAACCAAATTCCTTTTAAAAGAGCTAAATTTAACAAAGAACTAAAAAACCCTGAGACAACCCTTGTTATTTTAAAAATAAAGATAAATATCATAGAAAGTGAATAAAAACAATGTTATAGGATGAAATTATATTAAAAAAAACATAAAAAGGGGGGAAAAACAAAGTAAGCATGAGTGAACCTTGTAAAGTCGGGTCAAATCTCAAACCTGCAACCCGTTAAATTAAATGTTGAAGGATAAAATCAATCAATTTAATTTAATTTAAAAACAAAATTTGTTTAGAAAAGCTAAATTTAACAAAGATAAAAAAAACGAGGTAACTTGTGCTATTCTCAAAATGGCTAAAAATTCGCATAGAAAGTGAAGAAAAAAATAACAATATGCTGAAGGATGAAAAAAAAAAAACCTAAGAAAACTCGTGTCAACTTTGTAAACCAGAGTTAATCTTTTAAACCCATAACCCGTTAAATTCTATAACTGGACTCAACTAAGAAATCGAACACCCGACCAATTAAATATTGGTGGAGAAAATAATAATAATAATAAAATCAATCTATAAAACCTTTCGAGGCAAAAAAATACAATAGCAATAAAAATGATTAGATTTAATAGGAAAAAAACTCAAGAAGTATGAAATTAAAAAAGAAACAAATGCAAAAACTATTTTATATAAAAATAAATAAGAATTAAATCACATAGATAAAAATATCTATGGAGAATAAAATTGAAAAAAATCATTAATTTCATAAATTATTTTAAATAAATAAAATTTTAATAAAAATAATAGGAATGAAATTAATGAAAAAAATTCTTAATTTTAGAAATAATTTTTAATAAAAAATTATAATAAAGATAACACTGACGAAATTTAAATACAACAAATCTTAGATTCCTATTTGAATTTTTTAAGCCAGCTTGAAAGAGAGAAAATAAAAAGAATAGTTTGGTGACGAGGGGGGATTCATTAGACAATTGAATGAATAGTCAAAGTTGGATGCATAACTTCCACTACCTCGACTCTTTACTTGCCATTTACTTCCAACATTTAGATGGGCAACAGTCGAGCGTGATTTGTAAGAGTGATTTGGTTATTTTTTAAAATATTTTTTATTTAAAAATATATTAAAATAATATATTTTTTATTTTTAAAAAAATTATTTTTAATATCGTCATATTAAAATAATTTTAAAATATTAAAAATATTAATTTGAAGTAAAAAAATAAAATTTTTAATTTTTTTTTAAAATATTTTTGAAATAAAAAACAAATAAAAACTTAAAAGATAACGATGCTTGGGTGGCGATCGCGGGGAAATTTCTTCACCACAATCATGGTAAACTATGTTTCCTTCGTTTTGACACAAGCCATTAGCAGTATGGTGATAGCAAAAGAGCATTTTGTTTCTCCTTTATAATGTACAACACATGAGTTGGGATTTGAAACAAATGCATCACACCTGCAAGCTATCTCTAGACATGAAAAGCAGGAAAAAGGTCACCAAGTAGGTAAGATCTTAGTTGAGCCTCTAGAGAGACATCTTCTCTCTATTCCTCGGGTTAGCCAACTCGTTTTTTTGGATTTATAAGGTCCTGCATCCATCTAACAAGTTGCTGCCGCGAAATATTGCTATGTTAGATCCATCCATTAAGGAATGATGCGCCATCCCTCTTCCATTCTTTTGCAATCCCAACTTCAAATCGAGCCATTTTCCCCTTCACAATGCTTGTATCTTCTCCATTACGTGTATGCTACATTTGCAGGGCTATTTATAGACCATGCCTATGGCGTTAGTTGCTGGGGCAAAGAAAATAAAAAATTAAAAATTACAGCAATGGCCTCCGTCGTCGAGATATATGGAGGCAGCCTATCAATAAACAAAAGCAACAGAGCTTTCGGTTTTGGTTCTTTCTTCCTGGAGAAAAATTCCAGATCCCCCACGTGATATTACGGGAAACCAACCCCTTAATTTCAAAAAAAAAAAACCTTAAAAATAAATTGGAATAATAACATAACCTCCGGTAGCAACACCAAACTAGAGGTGTTCAAAACCCGGATTGGATTGGCATGAGCTGAAAAATCCAACTAAACCAAGTTCTTTAATTTTTACAAAATGTGTTCATTACCAAGCCAAAAATCGGTTCAAACCGACCCCGTCCAGCTCGTTCGGGGTCGGATTTTGTGTTTTGGAAACCCGAAAATTCAATACCATCAGAGCCTTTAAACTTCCCAACACTTCTCCTGTCTACCTGAATTGTTCCATCCGAATCTCCCAATTCAATGAAAGGTAATTAACTCCAGATCAAGCAATGAAAAAATATTTCTACCTAACACTAAAAAACCAGGTCTACAAAAAAAAAAAAAAAATTACTTAAGAGAGCCTCCATCTTACCAAGCGCATAAAAGGAAAAGGAAAAAACATTTTTTTAAAACACTTAAAAAAAACAAAAAAGACTTGATTAGGACATGGATTTGTCAAAAGCAAACAAAAATAAGAGAATTAAAAGACACCCAAATGAAAATCTCAAGTGGTTCACAAAAATATTAGCTTCCCATCCCTTAAAAACTTGAAAATGAAGTGGGCAAACAATTATACACAAAACGAAGAGATGTGGATATATATGCAGAAACAAACTTATACTGATGGAGTAGGTGAGGGCAGCAACCATCTTGAAAAATGTGGGCCGCGTTCCATGTCCTCCTACTTGAAACAACATCTTCCTTTCTTGAGGTTTTATAACAGGAAGTCGTTTGGACTCCAATCACATCGGGGACAATGAGGGGGGCGGGGAAGTGAGGGGGCGGGGTGTGATTGGCAGTAGTGATGGAGTGTTTTGGAAAGGGATTGTAATATATTATTATAATATTTTTTTATTTTTAAAAATTATTTTTAATATTAATGTATTAAAATGATTTAAAGTTATAAAAAAATATTAATTTAAAAAAATAAAAAAATTTAAATTTTTTTAAAAATATTTTTAAAACACAATATAAATTGTCTTTTTTTTTATAATTGATTCAATTTAGATTTTTTTTTATAATTGGTTCAATTTTTATTTAACCAATTCACTCTGTTTTAATTTTTTTTAAAATTAAAATTGAATTGAATTGAATATTTTTTTTGTTTTTATTTTTTTTAAAAATTGATTTATTTAACTACTTATTTTTTTCAATTGAGGGGTTATCTTGTCTAAAATTGGAGAATTGACATAAATTATTTGCAAGTTTTTAAAAAAACCCCACAAAAACACGTTTATACTAAAAAAATGTATTTCCACAGTTTAAACTTAATTTTCGTTTCTATACGGGTATTGTAATTATTTTGATATTGTGATTTTCATATTAGGTAATAAGAAAAAAACAATAATCAATTATAAAACTTGATGAAATTATTTTTAAAACACTAAATAATTTATCAATATTCGAATGGTTTTATGTTTAATTTTATGGAAGAGAGAAAAAAATCTATTGGCTGCTGCAACAAAGGGTTGTATATACATGGCTCGAAAAGGTATTCCAATATACTGTTGTTTGATTTGATCTCGAAACTAATATCAAATAAATTATTAGAAAATTACGTAATGGATTGTTTTTTTTAAAGAATCAATTAAAAATTTATTATTATTTATTCGATATATATTTTTTTAAAAAAACAAAGTCTTAGTTAACTAACATTGAAATGAATAACAACAAAGTAATTAAAAGGAATATTGTATGAACAAAAACAAGATTTGAACTTGGAAAGGCATTTTTGGAATAAATATTGCATTTGGAGATGGATATTTTCTTAAATCTTAAAGAGGGTTTTATACACCACCAAACTCTTAAATAATATATGTCTAAGGTAGTTATTATAATTCACCAAATAATAAAAATTAATTACTTGGAAGTATTTTGTTGAACAGAATTTAAGGAAAGGATAGTCCAAGAAGAGGAAAACACTTATTCGGCCCCCGGCTGACTATTCTATTTGCGCGCATCCACGAGCCGTCTCCTTCACGCTCTCTCTCTCTCTCTCTGGTATCTCACGTTTTTTTAAAAAATGAAAATGAAAATAAAAATAAAATCAAGGATTCGTGGATCAACTCGATACTCGAAAGGGTAATTGGCAGCTGAGCTGAGAGCTGAGTGAGTAAAATTCAGTCAATCAATCAGACCATGACTGCAGACCTTGGATGCGTGATGATGGCAGTTGATGGAACCGAGGAGAGCATGTACACCCTATGATGGGCCTTTGATAACGTCTAGCTTCGATCTCCTGCTCCTGACTCCACTGAATCCCCTGGCTCCTTCGTCATCCTCCTTTTCCAATCACCACCTTCTATCTCGGTGCCATCCCTTTCGGTGGATTCAGTTAAGTATTAAACTCCTGTGTCTTCTGCTTTCGGCCTTTCGATACTGTTTGATTGTCACGATTTCTGATTACTGAATGGTTGCTTTGAAATTAATTAAGGTGATCTGGAGGTACCTGCCTTCAAGGCGGCGATTGAAGGCATCAAAGGAATATTACGGAGGCGATTCTAGAACATGCTTTGGAGATTTGCCATGAAAAGAAAGTAACTTTTGTTTCTGTCGTATCAGCTTCATGAGCTGCTATCTCTATTAATTCGTTTCGCTATTTTGTTGAGCATTACTTTAATGCTCAGGAAAATGTGAAAAACACAAGGGGTGATGGGGGATTCGAAGGAGAAGATATGTGAAGTTGTTGAGCATCTACATTCTGATTTGCTTGTGATGGGCTGTCGTTCTTTTGGCCCCTATTAAAAGGTAGTTAGTGCCACTCGAGATTAATTCATTCGACTACTAGCATTTAGTGCTAGAATAGCATATTTCCATTAATTGATGTTGAAAATCAAATGGAGATGGCATTTATTGGTTCCTGTAGTCCCTTAATTAAGCATATAGGTAAAGCCGTAAGCACTATCCTGGTGGTAATTTTGTGATTGAGAGTTAAAGAGTTATTTATGGGCAATTTTACTGATACAATTGCATTCGATGCAATCAGTTATTTCTAGTAGGAGTAGCAATTTCTTTAATAGTTATCTTGGACAGAAATTCTAACGATGACAAATGCAGGTCCTTTGTTGGAATGGATTTGCGTACTTAATGCAGTCAACAACCACTCATGCATCCATTTAACTGAATCCCTCCAATGATTTTGATTTCTCAATGCATAGATATATGGATTAGGTTTTTTTTGTTTCTTGTTGTTGACTGTTGAGTTACTTTTTAGATACTAATTACCGAACTTTTCATTTCAATGTTATTCAATCACTTTTTGGCATTTCTTTGCATTCATTTACCATTTTTTCCCCTCAATTTAATCGTGATTTTTAAAGTGTGGTAGGCTTTCAAGTGAAAAAGCATGGTCAATTTTTATTTTTGTTCTTAGCTTCATAAAGGCATGACTGGCATGTCAATGTGCTCCTTCAGAATGCTAAAATTGCTGAAGTATGTTGTTTGTGACCAGGATGTTCTTGGGAAGTGTAAGCAATTACTGCACCAACCATGCACAATGCCTTGTCATTATAGTTAAGGGAAAGGACCCTTCATCATAAACTAAACGAGGTATGCTTCCTAATACTACAGTGGACAAATGACAGCACTTCATGTCTTTAACCCTTCGATTTATGATAAATGAATCATCTATAACCTCTTCAATCTTCCAACATTTCTTTTCTGTATATCTGTTCTAGCAATTCATTGTTATACACTTAGATAACTACTGTGGAAATGGACACAAGGTGCATAGTTTGCATTCTTGAGTTACTTCAAGTTGATATCTTCTTCTGCAGATAAATTTGTTTTGAAATCAAGCTTTCTTTCAATTATGTACTTGGCGAATTCCAACTAGTCTGGGACTGGGGTTAGTTGAATTGGATTTGATGCTGTTCTCGCAAACAACTAACTGCTTTAGAATATTAGTTTGGTTGATACTATGTGCCATCGAGCAATTATTTCTAAGCCTGAAACTTTGAATGAGTGGTTCCTAGATTTCATTAATAAATTAAACTGCATAGGTCAGTGTTTTTTTAGATGGAAAGGCTTCATTGTCACACATTCTTGGACAAATTTTATGTTCTACATGGCAGGCAGAAACTTGATGTTGTCTCTTTGGCAAATAGGTTGCTGAGTGACTGGTTTTTGACTGGAAATCAAAATTCTCGTATTTTCACTTTGTTTCCATATATAATTTCCTAATTGGAGAGCTAATGTATACGATGCATAAGTGATTGCACAAGTTAAAATGCTAAAATAAGCAAAACATGTGCTTCGACAAATTTTGGGTGCTCAAGTTTACTTATTTAATGAACTAAAAGAAAGTCTAGGAAAATTAGAACACATAAATACTTTCGCATCAGTTCGGATGGACTCTTTTTTGCTCGGTGGTACGAGCTTACTTTTAGTATCTCTGGCACATTTCTTGGTGCTTTTAACAGGAATCCCCTAATGCTTTTAAGACTGTGCTTTGCACCAACAGTTTTTCATGCTTAAGATGAAATTATGCAGGTAAGAATATGTTTGGAAAAACCATCTCCAGTGAATTAGGTGGACTGCTGTATAACTTGAATCTCGACTTCTAAATTGGATCTCACCACGTTGAATCTTACCACGCCATTTATAAATTTCATTCGCTTTTAGCTTGAGGTTATATCCTCTGGTTACGTCGAATTCCAATCAAAATCATTATGGAATGCTATCGTGATGCTGACCAATACTGTTCTGTTATTGGCTACAGTTTATTGTGGATGTGATGGGAAAGAGTTTCAACCAGTTATGTTGTCCTTCGCTCTGTTTTGTAGAGTTTGTGAGTGATTTTGGAGGAAAAGCTTGGTAGTGGGATATGGAGTCATCTGTGCTTGCGCTATTGCTGGGTGAATAATAATAATATTCTGCTGTATATTCATTTTTTTAAAAATAAAAATGCCTTCATTTGTTTACTCTGACGGGCATTGCTGTCTGTATTGATTTTAGTCTAGGAAAATTGATTAATTTCCTCAACCGCAGGTGGCTGCTTCAGAGTCAACTTCTGTGTTGGTGCGTTTGATTTTAAGTTTTGTACACTGTTATACTCGTACATGAACTGCGGCATTTCTGTTGCATAATAATAAAATTACAAAACCCCCTCGCTCCTCCCTATAAAATAAAGCGAGCTCAATAATCTTCTCAATTCCAATTTCTTGTTTTCATGTGAAAACTCCTCGCTTAACTCCAGAAAGTCTGTCCTGTGCTTCGATTTTATTTCAGTCTGCTTGTAAGGTTCAGAGTGGTTGCTCAGCTTCTGCAACAACTATCACGAATTTTGCTTTCAGGTTTTAATTTCACATAAAGTTAGAGAGATGTCACTGGGTTTAATAATTGGTTTGAGATGAACTTAATGCATAATGCAGGCTTGAGGGTATGTGTTAGTGATGGACTGATGTGTTAGTGTTGGATTATCACGAAGACATATAATTTGAATTGAATATACATTGAGAATATAGAATGTAGAATATATTATATGCACGTATTCACAATTTATCTTTTTTTTTTTCTTTCTAAATTCATTAATAAGCTTGTTTTTATTATAAAAGTATAGTATAGAATGTGTTCTGAGCTAATAAGGAAATAATTTATATCGTTAATGTTTTAGTATACAAGATTTAGAATTCGGATAAATAAGCAACATTCATGAGTATCTGGTTTATTATTATTTAAGTTTAAACATGACAAGATTAATACAAATAAAAAACAATCATATCAATTAACATAATGCTTTGATAAGATCACCGTATAAAATGATAAAAAATTTGTATAAAATATCCAGTATAAAATGATAAAAAATTTGTATAAAATATCCAGT
>Ga0325404_1001732_pt1 | contig 23139 bp, 15 predicted proteins | sample PopdelMetagenome_18_FD_205664 | JGI IMG/M metagenome (GOLD analysis project Ga0325404, IMG submission 205664) | Populus deltoides microbial communities from Bellville, Georgia, United States - Xylem-Control-R1 | ecosystem: Host-associated > Plants > Phyllosphere > Stem > Wood/Secondary xylem...
ACAGGGAAGACCAAGGTGGGTACAAAATGACAGTGAGAAGTGCAAGTTGAGCCTAAAAAAAGAGAAAGAAAGAAAGATCTGTGAAGGAAGAACAGATGTTGATCAAGCTATCTAAATGGAAACCATATATGTTACATAGCACTTTGTTGTTTATTGTTCTATTTTCCAAGTTCTTTATATTTCGTTCCTTCTTTGTTTTGCATGTGCTCTATCGACCACCATATATGTTTTTCTTCTCAGAAAAGAAGAAGAAGAATAAATAAGACCAGCTTGTGATCCAGAATGATAGTAATTTCAATGTCATTGAGCCTTGTAGCTGAGGATGTCTCAAATTCAAAACCTTTAATTTCTATTTTTATTTTTATGAATGTTATTTTACTTACCAGTTATCCTCTAATTTCAATTTTTTTTTAATTTTTATTGCCAACAAAATTTCATTTGTTTTTTATATTTATTCTCATTATTGTTGATGTGAATTGTTTTTTTATTTTTCAAATAAAAACATTATGGTCGAATATTTCATCCTAATTACAGACACTAAAGTTACAGGAAGCCAATAGAGACATGGCTTCAATCAATACATTGAAAAAATATTGAACACTCATTTAATAGTTTAAATTTTTGAATTAAAATAATTTTTTAACATGATATCAAAATCTTAATAATCAAACGGTCACGAGTTCGAATCTCATTATCATAAAAAATTTAAGTTATTAGGTGAGTTTCCAATATATCTTATAAAAAATTTCGACACCGACCCTTTTTCTAATTGAAGAAATTGAAAAAAAAGTAAATGATGCATAATTTCTGTTTTTTTTTTTTTGTTTTAAATTAAGATTCCAAATTCAGGGAGTCCACACCAACTTGCTATTTGTGATGTCCACACCAACTTGCTTTTTTGAAACAAAAGATGTGAAACCAAAATATTCTGAAACCTCAGCTCGCAAAGTGTCGCATACCGACAAGCATGCTCCAATATTTCTTACACTCATGCATGCACCGTCTCACTCTCACATGATCAAACCGTATTGCCTTGGATACAGCTTAAAGTATAACTTAACTACAAGATTTAACAGTTTTATTTATAATTCTTTTTATCAGTCCTAATTTGTCAGTTTGTATTTTAATAACGGGCTCATAAATGAAACCAGTTTTTTTGAAAAAACTCTCATGTAATTTTTTATTTATCAATAATAAATTTACTGATAAATTTATAAACAAATAAAGTGTGAAAAAAAAATATTCACTTCATTCCGTCTATATATCATTTAGGAAGTTTTCCCTATAACCGATACAAAAACCGTATGCAATTCCGTTAATGGTTTTATTTGTCCTTTGGCATGGCCGTCATTATATAGAACATATCACCGATAGAATATCATCTGTAATTCCATCAAAGAGTTAATAGTAATAGTGACATCTACAATAATTATTTTCCAACTCTCTAGAATATAAAGACAAACATGATATATTGGTAACCTAGTCAGTAATATTTTAAAATATATTAAAAAACAATCTATTGAACAGAAGTAGAAAAATAATTAATATAAATAAAAATCAAATACATAATAAGAAATTAAAATAATATAAAAATTAAATATTTACTACAAATTTAAACATTTTTAGGTTCAAATACAATAAATCTAAAATAGAGACGGCGTTGGAGGAGAAGGAGGAGGAGGTTGGTCGTCATTGGGACTATGAGGTCAATAAGGAGGAAAACATGGATCACCATTATGTGATCTCATTTCAATTATCACTCGGCGAAGTTCTTCATAATCCGCAATGAGTTGTTCATATTTTTCATCAAGATGGGTCGTCTCATCCTGTACTTGTTGGTTTAACATCACCGCGAACCCCAGAGTTTGAGTGCTCGGAAGTGATTGCGAGCATCCAACAGTTAAAACACTACAAGTTATTAGCAAGTTCTCGGCCATAGTGTTAGAGTGTTCGTACACTTGATTTCTATTTGGCCCACCCAACAATCTTGCCTCCAACAATAGATCCAAATCAAGATCTGGATGGGTTGAAAGATTGTCCTCGTATCTCTCTTTCAAGTGGTTGTTTTATCTATCCTGGAAAGAAAAAAAATTCATCAAATTCAATGAAATAATAAATTAATAAAAAAAATGATTGAAAACCAACATACCACAAAGTGCTGAGGTCGGCTATCCACGAACTGCTGCATCTCTTTTTGGTTGTCATCACTCTACACATATTTCAATAAAAAGCTATATTGGGCTTGGCTTGCGTCCAAAAACCATAGCCTGCTAGATGAAAATGTTGTTAGTTAAATATATTTATAAAAAATAACAAATAAAAAATGGATGTAATAAAAAAATCTTACCATCCACTTTGCATTCGAAACGAATAGAATGAAGTCGCTGATATGCTTTGTAACGAAATCGTGAACACGTCGGTTCCGGTTCTCCGCACCAAACTATGATTGTCGTGTGAAATGCGCGGATGTTATGTGTTGAATGTACTCTACCTATACAGCCTCGAAATATATGGCGGTCTGAAATCCTTTCAAACTGCCACGTCATTCTAGGCTAGAAGCTTGCTTTCTCTTGCATATTTTTTTTTGGCTTTTTTTAGCTCATTATATCAAAAATCACACAACCTATATGTTACCAATAAATTATCTGTTGGTAAATGAATAATAAAATTTTAATATTTGAAATAAAAAGAATTATCTTGATTTTGGTCTTACCTAGTTGCAACATGATTCTTCCAAACTCTCCTTGTAACATTATTGTCATAATTCAATTTTTGACTTCTATTTTATTTTATTTTTTTTAGAAAAAGATAAACAAAAAAAAATATGAAATGAAAAAATGAGGAATAAATTGAAATTTGGGCCAAGAGACATAAATTGAAAGTTTAGGATTTAATTGAACTGGAATTGTTTGGTTAATGAAATCAGGGACCCAATTGTTAATTGTCAGAAGTTCAGGGGCCAAGTTGAAAATAGCCATTTCCAGATATAAACGGCGCCGTTTTTTTACCACTATTCATCATCTTCGCCACTTAGTCTCTATACCAGAGGCCGATTCAACAGGAAATGAACCAAAACACGTCTCCTGCCCGCTATCCCCATGTTGCTATTTCCGGGGCCACGAAGTTGATTACAAGACGGATGCTCCTCTGTTTCTTCTCAGAAAAACAGAGATGAACGTGCCTCACGATCGTGAGGCACGAATGCACGAACAGAAGCCATTCTATGGCTTTATAAAAGAAAGAGAAGGCCACGAAAAAGGGGGAGGAAAAACAAAAAGAAAAAAAATACAGAGAGAACCAAACCTCCACATCACCATCGGCTTCATCTTTCTTCAATACCAGCCTCCAGAAACAAAAGCGACAGAACAAGGAAAACACAAAAACAAGAGGGGGGAGAAGGCAGAAAAAAACCGGGGGAGGACTGGAGAAGCAAACGAGACAGAAACAGAGAGAAGCATTGGCCAGCCAACGCACGAGCACCAGCCTTGTCTCGGGTTGCACCGCCCCCTGAACAGACGGACGACGAGCGGGGAAGACGACGAGCAGGGGAACGAGCAGAAAACCTAGAACACGAAGGGAGCACAGGTGGACGAAGACGCAGACAGGGGGAAAAACTGAGGGGAAGCATAAAAAAAGAAAACAGAGGACGCAGGAGACAGAGAGAGAACCAAGAAACCAAGGGAAGAAAAGGAACAAACACAGGTGACACAAAAAAAAAACCAAACAAAAACGGAGCAACACAGTAGAGAGAGAGAGAGAGAGATCAGAGAAGAGGAAGGAACCCATAAAAGTAAAGAAAAAGAGGGCAGAGAGAAGGAAGACTAGAGGAACACCAAGAGGAAAACAGAGGAGGAGAAAATAGCATCAGCCGGCCGGCCCTCCATCACCGTCATCCTCATCTTCAAGTGCAGCGCCAGGTAAGTTGCGCTTTCCCTCCTCGCATTTTAATTACATGCTCCTCTAGCAGGCGTGCGTGAGCAGTTTCACGCACGCCTGCTGGTAAAAACTAAAAAGCAATGGCCGGCCGGGTCAAGCCTGTGACCCGGCTAGGCCTGCTGGGTCCAGCCCAGCCACATGGGCTGAGCTGGACCCAGCCCAAAAAAATTAATAAAAAAAATAAAAAAATAGAAAATAAAAAAATATGTGTATTCATGAATAAAAATAATATAAATTTTATTTTATTGGTTTATTCACTAACGTTAGAATCAGGAATAAAAATATTGATTTAATTGTATTTTATTTTTATTTAGCTACATAAAAAAATAAAAAATATGTATATGCGTAAAAATAAATTTATTTTATTTTTTATTCACTGACGCTAAAGTCAGGAATAAAAATATTGATCTAAATTTATTTTATAGCTACGTAATATTTGTCAACACCAGAGTTGGAAGTATCCACAGTTGAATATTCACTGGCATCAGAGTCAGGAATATTATAAGCAAATTATCATAGCATAAACTAATAAACGTTTAGCAATTTAAGACAAAACCAACAATGCAGTCTGCCTCAGGCAGGACGTTTAAGGGGTGATAATATCTTTCCTTTTACTTAACCAGTTCCGAACCATAGAATCTTTGTTGAGCAGTTAGGGTTTCTAATAACCATAATGTTAGGTGACGACTCCTTAAATAAGACATTTTCCCTTAAAAGAACAAGATGCCAGAAATCTATTCTTTTCAAAGAGTTGTTTTTAAGGTCGTCGTGATATCCAGGTGTGACAATTATCATAAGCTCTTTCATATTTATTTTTTTCCTTGCAGTAAAAATTTGTAAAAGAAAAATTTTAGTAATTTTAATAAACTAACCGAATTAACATACTAAAAAAATATTTAAGTTAATACTAACCTTAAACCTTAAAAATCATGCATTGACCTGCGGTTTCCATTCGGGATGTTTGGAAACCTGCTCCATTGAAATAATAGATTTTCCATCAACGATCTCAAGGCTGATGTTATTATTCTTGCAGCCTCAATGTCTGTAAACCTAAAATTGCATTCGTTACAACAAATTATTTTTTCAAAAATTATTAACATGTCGTTATGAAATGTTATCCTTTCACTAGGCCTTGTACTTGTGGATAAATGGATCCCGCTGTAAATGGACCCACCCTCGACATTGCGTCATCACACTCGACGACCCTATATCGTGAGTCGATGCCTATGCCTCATGTGCTTGTTTTTGGTCGATACCTAATGACTCGTGGTCATCAACACGCTACTAGAAGAACCAATAGTGATCCTATCCTCACGACGTGCAATAGACTTTCTCCTAGGCATTTACACATACTAACAAATAAAAAAAATTAAATGATTTCTATTAAAAAAAAATCAGGAGGACCTCCCCTATATAGGAGGCTACCCAAAATTTTTAAACATGCAAATACACAACATATATGCCATAAACCAGTTGATTTTATTCAATTTCTTCCAACAAATTAGAATAATTCAATTTTGCACAAAATTCTCATTTTCTAAGTGGTAATATATTTAATCCAATGTTTACAAAAATTTAATCTAAATTTACACAATCAAAATAATAATTAAAATTAACTACAAATTTAATTGAAATTGAACATCAAAACTGAAAAAAAAACTAAAATTCTACAAAATAATGAAGAAATTATTTAAATAACAACTAAAATTGAACACAAAATTGAAAAACAATAATGAAAAAAAAATTTTAAAAAAACACAAATAAAGAAGAAAAATGAATGAACAAAATCTTACCTTTATGGCATTATGAGTTTCTATTGATAATTTAAAAAAAAACAAAAAAAAAAACAAAATCAAAATAAATGAAAAGAGATTGTTAAAAAACCATGAAGAAAGAACAAAAATAAGGAGAAAAATGAAGAAAGACAATATACCTTAGGATAAGAAGAGAAGATGATGCTTGATTTTAGCCAAGTCATGAACAAAAATAAGAGATTGAAGAAGAAAAGAGAGGATGAAAGAAGATGAAGCCTTGTTTGCTATGCTCGAAGTCTTTTATATTAGGTTTAACCGATAGAATTCCCGATGAAATATAAATATTAATATCTTGAAAATTTTTATCGGTGGTTCTGTCTGTGAAGTCAAATTGAAAATTTCAATTTGCACAAAAATGTTCAGAAACCCCTCCAAATATTAGTGACAACTTTTTATTCCATTGGTAATGTCGTCGGTAAAAGAGTAAACAATCAACAATCAAAATTAACATTAATTACTAGCGCTTTAGAATTTCTATTCCGTCAGTGATTTTGTTAGGGAAAGTGTGCCATAATTAAAAAGAGCATTAACTGTCAACATGTTGGAATTCCATTCGATTGGTAAAAAAAACATTAATTATCAGAAGTGAACAATGCTTTGAGAAGTGAACAGTTCCCATCACCACAAGAATATACCAACAAACATATTTTCTTGATATATTCGTGTGTAATTAACACCATGAACAATGCCAGGGAAAAGAGAAACAATCCCATCGCTATTGGAATATACTGACGGACACATTCTGTCGGTATTTTCATATGTGTAAAACAATGTTCGATACTAGATTGTATATGTATTCCTTATCATCATCATCTTCATCGACTTGTGTATGTTTGCTAGAGTTTAAAAAAACGTTCAATTTCTCAGCGTCAACATCAACAAAAATATTATCGGTGATACAAAAATTTAAATTTTCTTCTAAGTCATTAGACATAGTAACTCGATATGGATCAACTAACTCACCAAGTTGAAAGACATCATCTCCCATAGTTAATTCATCATTCCCATCTTGAATAACCTCGATATAACCTCTATGTTTGGTTTTCACTACGAATAACCAATCAACTCCTGAATGATCATTTCTAAAAAAAGAAGTGTATGTGTAATAAACTTGCTGACATTGCTTGGCAAAAACAAAGACATCGTCGATGTTGTGGAGTGTAGCTTTTGATTTAATTTCGACCAAACTTTGATGGAGATTTACTTTGTTTCCTCTATCAATGATCTCATAACAATAACAATTGAATGAAAATAGTCTATCATGTTTGTTATGATGTTACAATTCAATTATATCTTCTAACTTCTCATAATAGTCAACTTCAAACTCATTAGAAGTTGATTCATTAACACAAATCTCACTGTTATATCTTATATGCCTTTCTACCATGCCCTTATTCTTTAGTATGAAACACATGTCCATTGACGAAATACATGTTGTAGCACTTCATCTTTTTTCAGGACCTGGACTTAGTAAAGACATAATAACACTAGCTTTCATTCCCAATTGATAAACTTGGTACATGAAGTACAACCATGAACAGTTAACGAGAAATGTGTAATAAAATTAAGTATACCGAGAGATAAGAATAATTGAACAATATATACATGTGTTCTGAACCATGTGGAAAGTTGTTCATTTGGTAATGAAAAGATTTGAAATTCAGTCAGCTGTGAGTTTTGGGACAGTAAATATTAACGATGTTGCTTATGAGAAATTCAACAACGTATAATTTTATAACATTATAAGAGATAAATTGTTTGAAAATAATGACATGTTAAGTAGTATATTTACTGAATAAAGGGTCTTAGTTTATCGCAGTTAAATAACATATAATTATGTGCTTGTATGAATTTTATTTTACACAAATATCTTTCTCGTCACAATATTTTTTGGTACAGGTCATCCAGGATGAGAAAATATTGACAAGTTCCCACTCGAAGTCACTTCCTCACCATCATCATGCCTTGGAACGCTGTTGAGTTTTGTTATTAATTAACGCTCAAAATAGTATGAGATAAATGTTGAGACATCTTTAATAATATAAACCTTCCATATCAAAGTCTCAACAATAGATGATTTTCACTTTAAGCATGTGTTGTAATTTGTTGGAGTATATATATTTCTAAAAAGATAACTGATATCTGTCAGTGATGCTGCTGCTACGGCCTCCTGAAAATATTGCAGTCGCACTTGCTCATTTCAACTTCAAGAAATGGAACCAACAGAAGGACGGAATGGAGTTTCTGGTGTTAGGCAAGGCTGTTGCAGCTGCTAAACCAAGAACCACTGCGATTTCTATTTCGGGACTGTCCTCAGAAAATTAGAGTTGCTGCAGATGTTTGAAATATTGTTGACTCTCCCTAAGACCTCCACAACCTCCTGGAGATATTGCCACTGACCTGGGATTTCTCAAATCCCAAAATCATTGACCACAAGAACGGTTGTTGTTGCAGACTTAGTTTCTGTTGTTTCAACTTCGGGATTGTTAGTGTTTGTTTCTGAGATCTCATCGAAAAACAAAGTGTCTCCCCCCAAATGACCACTCGTGATTTCACCTGGAGAAACAAAACTCCAGAAAGCACCCCAAAAAAAGATCCTTATTTTTAGAAACAAAGCTTGAATGCTATCCCCTTTGTTTTTCAACTTTCTTTACAACTACTTTTTGTTTCCCCTCTGTATCTTACTCCTCTCTGTCCTATCTTTGTATTCTTCTTCCCTCTTTTTTAATTGTTTTGCCCTGTCCCCTTTGGTATCTATGTGAATGTCGGAAACAATCATCAATTTTAATTAAAATCAAATCATTGAAGATTTTCCAATGAATCTGAACTGAAAATGAGCTTAGGAGTTGGCCACTAACCCCTCTTCTCTTGATTTGTGGGGGAGAGAATCAAAGTTTAAAGGGTGGATCTTGAACACGACTGGAAAGGCTGGATTATGGTATAGAAAAGATGTTGTTTGAGTGTGCATGTGTTTGGCTTAAGAGCCACAATATCATGAGACGATGGTGCTTACAGGGTGATTTCAATAACACTCCAAATGCTTGTAATATCTTTTTTTTTCTTTGAACTTTACATATTATTAGAGAGAGGACTCAGGTCATTTGGCCAAGCAAGAAGTCTTGATTTTCAAGGTGTTGTTCAATCAATGAATGTTATTAATATCCAAACTGTAATATTGATAAAATTCTAACGTGGTTATTATTTTTGTTCTGTATCTAGTTTGGTAAAATTCTAACCTGGTCTCAGTTTAAGCTGGTAAGTTAAATAACTTTGCATGAACATGTGCTTATGGAGTTGTGAAGAAAATTCTAGTTACACGCATAATGATCTGCCAAGAAGTGAAGATGGAATTCATAAATGGTCCAACTAGAACCGTGATCGCTGAGCATCTTTTATAGAAGAATCATTTTATTTGTCTTCTTTTATAGAACACCCCCTTAGCCACCCACTAAATGGCTAGCTATCATCAATAATATTGCTCGATTATCATTAAAAAAAAAAAACAAAGTGCATATAATCCTCGTAGAAAATCAAAAGTTTGCCTGTGGGTGTTGGATCACATTATATATCCATTCAGACAAGACCTATATGTGGATGATATTGAGAATAAACTAAAACTGTTCAATGTTTTATTGTCCAGGTCTATAGTAAAATGCTGAGCAATTTTTATTTATTTTTTTTCTGTTTTTATTTTTACTAAACTGAGATTGTACTAGGCAAGGGCTGCTTCACTTCTAATCCTTAATTACTAGGCGGAGCCCCCGCGTCACAAAAAAAAAAGAGGAAAACTGCACCAAAATCCCATTATTCATGTATTTGCGCATACTAATAAACACATACATATTATTAATTAACAATAAATTAAAATTGCTATGTGTCTATAGTAAAACGTTGAGCAGTTTTTTTTCATTTTTTTCTTTTTTTTTTGTTTTTATTTTTTTTGATTTTTTTGTTTTTTTATTTTCTTTTTCTATGCATTTATGGTTTTTTTTCTTTTTTCTTTGTGTTTTTTTCTTTTAATGAATTTTTTTTGTTTAATTTAGTTTGTTAATGTTAATTTTTTTTAGTTATCAGATTTTCATGACACGGATCCCGGGTTTGACGGGTTAACCTGGTTTAACGAGTTAACTCGAATTTTTTTTTTGCTTTTTTTCTTTTTAATTAATAACATATACTAAAACTATTCAGTGTTTTACTGTGCAGTCCACGTAAAACGCTAAGCTGTTTTTTTTGTTTTTAATTTTTTTTGTTTTTTTTTGTTTTTTATGCCTTTATGGGTTTTTTTTTTGCTTTTTTTCTTTGTATTTTTTTGTTTAATTTAGTTTGTTAATGTTAATTTTGTTTTTTAGTTATCAAACTTTCATGACACGGATCCCGGATTTGACGGGCTAACCTGGTTTGACGAGTTAACCCAGAATTTTTTTTTGCTTTTTTTCTTTTTAATTAATTGTTTTTCGTTTAGTTTAGTTTTTTAATGTTAAATTTCTTTCTATTTAATTATCAGACTTTCATGACACGTATCCCGGGCTTGACAGGTTAACCCGTCAATTTGTTTTTATATTTAGTTATCAAACTTTCATGACGCGAATCCCAGATTTGACGGGTTAACCTGGTTTGAAAGGTTAACCCAGTTAATTCAGATTCTTTTCTTTTTCTTCATTAGTTTTTTTTCTTGTTGGTTTTTTTCTTTGTTTTTTTTTAATTAATCTATTTAATTATCACTTTTATGACACGACCTTACAGCCAAACTCATTTAAGGCTCTTGGGTCCGGTGTTGCAGCCAGACTTACTTAAACTTGAGTCATGTAAGTTTAATATTATTATTAATATTATAAATATTACTCTTGAGTCAAGCGTTGCAACTAAACTAAAGGCTTTTAAGCATATCTTTGCAGAAAAACCTAACACTCTTAGATCTTAGTATTTTTTGATATTTTTTATGCAAGAAAAAAAATTTAACCCGTGGCGCGTGCCTTTTTTTTTCTCTTTTCTTTTTTTAAGTCTTTTACTGCGGATTGCACAATATAGTCCACAGTGAAAAAGCTGATGCCTTTAGTTTTTTTTTTTTGTCTTTTTTTAATTATTTTTTTAATTTAGTTTCTTAATATTAAATTTTTTCTATTTAATTATCAAACTTTCATGACATGGATCCCAGGTTTGACTGGTTAACCCAGTTTATTCAGATTTTTTTTCTTTTTCTTGATTAGTTTTTTTTCTTTCTGTAGGTTTTTTTTTTCTCTTTGCTTTTTCCTTTTTAATTAATCTTTTTTTAATTTATTTCATTAATAATAAATCTTTTTTCTATTTAGTTATCACACTTTCATGACACGAATTCCAGGTTTGACAGGTTAACCTAATTTGACGGGTTAACCCGGTTGATTCAGATTTTTTTCTTTTTCCTCATTAGTTTTGTTCTTCCAATTTCATTTTTTAATATTATAAGTAGTGTACAGTGAAAAGACTGAAGCCTTTAGTTTTTGTTTTTATTTTTTTGCTTTTTTTTATGTTTTTCATTGTGGACTGCACAGTGCAGTCCACGGTGAAAAGGCTGAAACCTTTTTTTTTCTTTTTAATTAATTTTTTTATTTAGTTTGTTGATATTAAATTTTTTTCTATTTAGTTATCAGACTTTCATGACATGGATCTCAGGTTTGACGGGTTAACCCAGTTAATTTAGATTTCTTTTTCTTTTTCTTCATATAAGTTTTTTTCTTTTATTTTTTCTTTTTATTTAATTTTTTTTATTTAATTTAGTTCATCACTATTAAATTTTTTTCTATTTAATTATCGACTAATGCTTTTAGTTTTTTTTCTTTTTGCTTTTTGGCTGTTTTTATATCTTTAACTGTAAACTGCATACTGAGTCCACAGTGAAAAGGCTGATGTATTTTTGTTTGTTTTTTTCCTTTTTAATTAATTTTTTTCATTTAATTTAGTTATCAAACTTTCATGATACGGATCCCGGATTTGACGGGTTAACATGATTTGACGGGTTAGCCTAGTTAATTTTGTGTTAACCCGTCAATTTTTTTTTCTATTTAGTTATCATACTTTCACGACATGAATCCAAGGTTTGACGGGTTAGCCTGGTTTGAAGGGTTAACCTGGTTAATTCAGATTTTTTTTCTTTTTCTTCATTAATTTTTTTCTTCCTTTTGTTTTTTTCTTTGTTTTTTTCTTTTTAATTAATCTATTTAATTAACACACTTTTATGACACGACCTTGCAGCTAGACCCACATCTAAAACTATTGGGTCTGGTATTGCAGTCAAACCCACTTAAACTTGGATCATGCAAGTTTAATGTTATTATTAATATTATAAATATTACTCTTGGGTCAGGCGTTGCAGTCACATCCAAGAATTTTAGGTATAGCTTTGCAAAAAAACCTAATACTTTTAGATCTTAACTTTTTTATGATATTTTTTATGCAAAAATCATTGACCCGCGGCATCGCGCGGGTCATGCAACTAGTATATGATGAAAATACAATTGGTTTTAGAACACAGAACAGTAAAAAAACATTAAAGCTCAAAATACACAACAAGATTACAGGCAGAGACTCTTTCTTTCATCTTGCAAGGGTAGCAAGGAATCATTCATATTTTCTTACATAATTAAGAAAACAAACAAGACACTGGAAAACTAATGCAACGTGCTCTAGCACTAGCTAGCTCATCACCTGCTATAACGTCCAGGACTCACAGGCCAAAACCAAATTTACTGCACTCCAATATTACTACTGCACATTAGCCCAAACCTTGAAAATCTTTCTTTCTGCTCTTATGCTGTATCTCACTCCATTCACTCCTTCTTCCCTCGTCAGAAAGATTTTATCACCCACTTTAAGGCCTTTGTCACGAACAAATTGAAGCCAGTCTCCAGTGATCACAGGTTTGGTATAAGGATCATTTTCCCCACGAATGGAAAGCCTAAAGTTCCACTCGTTCTCAAGGGTATCTGTTGCTTCAAAGTAGACAGCAGTTTCTCCTTCAGGCATCGGGAAAGCCTGCAGACTAGAGGTCGGAAATGCCAAACGATATTCTATGTCAGTTTGGCTCAATTTCTTCTCCATGAGCACTTCCATTTCTAAGCAAGTATAGAATATAAGTAGTTAAGCTAAAAGCTTTGTAAATCTTGATTGAGATATTGAGTTGGAGCTTGCCATGTATGTGTGTATATATATATAATTAGGGAAGCTGTGTGATGATGATGGTCTAGCGATTTACGAACTTTCAAGGTTCGTTATCGCATTTGTCTGGTTAACTTTCTGCCAGTTTTTGCACGAAAGACGGCCGATTTGAGCATGGCCTTTGATTTCTTCTTGATTGAGACTCACTTTACACCAAGATTTTAGTTTAAATTTTTAGATTGATAATATTTGACACATGAAGATTATGCCCATGAGATCATTGATAATGCGGACCCACTAATCTTGAAAGGGTGGTGCGATAGCAGGACTACTTGAACTTTTATACTGTCGAGTTCGTTAGACAAGACAAACGGGCTGTAGCCACTGCTTATCAAACTCGACATGCTTAGCAATAGTTTGTCTCAAGAACTTTGAACCTTCAGTGAATAGTAGGATCTTGTAGATGTCAGAGACTTGGTCAAAAAGAAGCAATAGTTTTGTTTATTATTAGTTACGTATGAAAAGCAACATCAATTTAACATCTTTTATATAAAAATATTAAAAAATGATATTTTGAATTGATACAAGATCATGATCCTGGCCTGTTTAAACCTTGCAATTTGGAATATGTTTTTTTATTTAATTAAACAATTATAAAAATATACTTTTGCCTAAGCGCTAGCTCTTTTCAATGCTTTTTTATTTTTTTTATTTTAACTAAAATGCATTACAAAAATAAATAAAGATAGACATGAGATTTAAATTATTCTTTAATTTTTTCATCGCTTAAATAATATTATAGATTTTTATATGAATATAAATTTTTTTTCATGAATATTCAATGAAGATAAAACTTTTTTAAAAATAAGTAGAAAAAATATACTTCTTCTATTAACATTTCATTTCCTTATTAGTGCATATCTTTATTATTTTGAAAAAAATATTTTTTTTAACCATAAGCACTATTTTTTAAAAAATATTAAAATAATATCTTGATATTTTATATATAATTGAAGGTAAAAAAATATTGAATATTCACGAACAATTTATTATTTTATTTGCTTTGCATGATAGGTACATAGTAATTGAAAAAAAAAATTATTAACATTGTCATAAAAAAAACTATAATATTATTTAAAAACTATGAAAAAACTGGACAATAATTTAAATATCATATCAAGTATTTTTTTATAATGTATTTCAATCAAAATACAAAAAATAAATACTGAAAATGAAACCGGTTAGCTTGCATAGGCTTTTTATTTATTTATTTATTGAAAGACATGTTGTAACTTGGTTTTTATATATATATATATATATATATATATATGACATCATCCAGAAGAAGTGATGATACCAAGTCTACCAATTCTCCCCACTATAAAACATGCTTGCAAACTATCTTCTTGGGCGGCGCACGGGACAATGTGTTTCCAATCATGTTTGAGCAAGCTGGAATGGAAGTTCATTTTTTTCTTGGCTATTAAATAATATTATAGATTTTTGTGGGAATATAAAAAATTCCTCATGAATATTCAATGAAGATAAAACTTTCATTTTTTAAAATAAGTAGAAAAAATATACTATTTCTTTTAAAATTTCTTTTCTAATTATAAGCAATGCTTTTTAAAAAAATATTAAAATAATATCTCAATATTTTGTATATTATTGAAGGTAAAAAAATAATAAATTTTATAAAATCATGTCAAAATATATTAAAAAAATGAAAAATAATTAATTTTTTAATTGAATATTCATGAGCAATTTTTTTTTTTTTTTGCATATTAGGTACATAGTAATTGAAAAAGAAATTGTTAACATTCTCAATAAAAAAAATAATATTATTTAAGAACTATAAAAAACTGAACAATAATTTAAATATCAAGTCAAGTATTTTTTTTATAGTGTATTTTAATTAAAATAAAAAAAATATTAAAAAATAAAACCGGGCTAGCTTGCATAGACTTTTTATTTATTGAAAGGCATATTGTAACCTGTTTTTAGACTGCTTTTGATTTGATTTGATCATATATATATATATATATATATATATATATATATATATATATATATATATATATATATATATATATAATGGTGCACAAATTTTACTAAAATAGCTCTATTTCATTTTATAACGAGTCACCTCATTATAATCAACTAATTAAGTTTAGTTCATTATAATTAACTAATTGGTAAAAATATTTGATAATTTGTTATCTGTTTTATATTTTTCTTGTTCATATATCTATTTATTTTATGTACATGCATGTTGCAAAACACGTTACGATTCATGAAGGATTTGCTTTCTTACATGTATAGACTTGTTCAACATGCTAAAGCAGTCTTATCACATTCTACCACTCTTTTGAAATCATTTCTTTAGTAAATAAATAAATAAAGAAAACAAAGATGATGTTACCATATATGCACCAAAGAATGATTGCAAGTTTTTTTATATATGCCAAAGCAGTTTTTTTAATTTGGTTACTTATAAGTTATGAAATGTTCATTTCACAACTATTGATTTGTTTATTAACAATTTGTTTTATCAAAATTATATAAATAAACCTGCTTTCCTCGCGAATTGGATAACTTTTTTTAAATATAAAAAATATTAAGATTGTAAAGATATTTTTTTATTATGTTAATAAACTTAGTTTAATGAATCAATCTTGAGACTTCGTGATTTAACTCTTTGTTGAACTTGAATTTCCAACTAAATTATGCGAGAATTAGTTCAAATTAAATTGATTAATTTTATTAATTGATCCAAATGCAATCTTGATAATTGATAAAAACATGACCTAACTTTTAACAAAACTTTAAGACGATAATTTGTTTTTTAAAAAATTATTGAGACAATAATAGATTGAATTGATTTTAATCCCCTGACGACACATGTAATGGACTATATTAAGTTTAATAAAAAAAATTATAAATTATTTTTTTATTTATATGATAAAAATATGCTCACGAAATTGAGCACCAACCTAAAAATAGACATTTATTTGAGACAATAAAAAATAAATCATACAGTTTATTTCTCAACCAATCTAAAATTTTATTGACAAAATTAAAGAAAGAAAATTTAAAAAATCAAAGGACCAAAAACAAAAAAAAATCATATTCGTCTAGTGAATAAACTCATCAAACTTGTGAACTAAGTTACCCGGGCTAGCATGTTGAACCTGTGAATTGGGTTATGGAATCTAGTGAAATTATTATTATTTTCTTTCAAATTATCTTTTATTTAGTTATATGATAAAAAAATAGACGATCGCTGAATTGAACACCAATTCAATTCTAAAATGTTGAAAGAAAAAAATGTTAAACTCTCCAAACCTGTGAAAATATCCATGGATTTTATAAAGTTTAATAATATGGATTTTCTCTGAAATTATTTTTTTACTGTATGAGGAAGAAATTGACAAGAAAGAAAGTCATGTTCAATTAGAAAAAAAAAAACAGTTCACTAAACTCGTAAATTGAGGCAACCTGAGTTCCTCTAACAAACTCGCAAGCTACACTAACCCTATAGAAAGGTAAAATTAAAAGAAAGTTGGCGTTATCATTATCATGATCATTACTACTATTACTATCATTATTACCATTATTATTATCATTGTTATTATCATTACAATTAATATTATTGTTACTGTTGTTGATATTATTATTAGCCTTACTAGCATTATTACTATCCATTATCATAACTATTATCATTACTACAATAAATATTATTACTATTTTTATAACTAACACCACAATTATTATTATCACTATTACTATTACTATCAATAACATTAATAGTTTATTGTTGTTATTATTATTATTATCTTTGTCGCACCCGACAACGTGGTGACCTTAAAAAAATTCAAATCTCATAAAGAACATAATTTCTAACATCTTGTTCTTAGAAAGAGAAAAGTCTTGTTTAAGGAGTTCTACCTAGTATTATGGTCACTAAAAACCCTAACTGGTCAATAGAGATTCTATGATTTGAGACTGGTTACGCAAAAAGAAAAAAATTATCACCCCTTAAGCATTTTACCTAAGGTAAGTTACATTGATGATTTTGTCTTAAATTACAAGAGTTTGTTGGTATATGTTATGATGATCTACTTGTAATATCCCTAACTCTAACGTTAGTGAATGTTCAATTATAGATACTTTCATCTCTGGTGTTGGTAAGTACTACGTAGCAAAAAAAAAAACGTATGGTATTTTCAACTCTGACACAAGTAAATAAATCAATAAAAAAAATTAAAATCAAAGCATATATTTTTTTTTATTTTTTAAGTTGGGTCTAGCTTAGCCTGTACGGGCTGGGCTGGACTCGGCTGGGCAAAACACCTGGTCTGCTGGAGCTGGTGGCTGGGCAACTTTCTCGATCGTCCCTTCATTCTTCTGGGTTTCTTTGTTCTCTCTGGTCTCTGTTTTCATTTGGTTGGTTCCTCTGTTTTTCTATCTGTCTTCGTCCTCTGTGTTTATTGGTCCCTTGTGTATTGCTCCTTCCCCTTTGTGCCTATCTTCTTCTTTTTCTGAGTTTTCTTCTCTTGTTTTCTTCTGTGTTGTTCATCCTTCTGGGTTTATTTTCTTTTTGTTCTCTGCCCTGTTGTGTTCTTTCGTCCCCTGTGTTGTTCGTCCTTGTTCTCTGTATTTTTCTGTTTGTGGGTTTTCTCCTTCTCCTCCTTTGCGTCTGTGTTCCTCTCACCCCCCCCCCCCCCCCAGTCCTCTCTGTCTTGTGCTCCCTCCTTTCTGTGTGTGTTTTGTTCTCGGTGTTCCTTTGTTTGTGTTCCCCCCTTTTTTCGTGTTCTCTCCTCTGGATTTTACCAGTTTTTCCTCCAGTCTCTGTCTTTTTGCTCCCTCTGTGTTTTTCTAGTCTTTTCTCCCTGTATCCGTCCCTTTTGTTCGTCTTTCTTTGGCCTTTTATAAGGCCAGAAAGAGTAAATAAAGCCATTATCAATCTATAAACGGGATCATGGGCAGGAGACGTGGTCCGGGTTTGGTGTCATTTCTTTTTGTAAATGAAGCTACACTATTAATCGATCTGGAAACGAGATCGTGGACAGGAGACGTGGTCCAGTTTTGGTACCATTTCTTCCTATTGAATCGGTCTCCTGAAGAAGATGATGAACAGTAGAAACGGCACTGATTTTTTTATTAAAATGGCTATCTTCAATTTACCCCCTGAACTTCTAACATTTAACATTTGGGTCCTTAAATTCATTAATAAAACAATTCAAAGTTCAATTAAGTCCCCAAACTTTCAATTCTTGACCAAATTGACCCCTAAATTTATAATTCAATCCTTATTAGTCCCTAAATTTTCAATTTGTGTTGTCTTAACCCAATTTTCAATTCATTCATTTTTTATTTCTTATATATATTGAAAAATTCAAAAATTAGATTATAACAATATCTTATTATTATTATTATTATTATTATTATTATTATTATTATAATCACTGGTAACAAAACCATCACAACTTATTTTGAAAGATAAAATTAAAAACCATAAGAACTTTAATAAATAGGAAAAGGAAACAAATAAGAAATCAAAAAAAGAAGAACCAAACTAAAATAAATATTATTAATTTTTTTATAAACTACTTTTTTTCATTATATGAGAAAAATATATGATCATGCAGTTATTTTTCTATAGATTCAATATTAAAAGATAAAATCAAGAAAAAACAATTAAAGGAGCAAAAACCAAAAAAACATATCCGACTAGTGGGTGAACTCATGAAATTTATGAATCGGATAACCCAGGTTAACACGTCAAACTTGTGAATGAGGTTATGAATTCTAACAGGATTAATTTTTTCCAAAACTATTTTTTATTTAACTATATGATAACAAAAATATACGATCACAAAATTAAACACCAAACTTCAGTGGGATTATAACTTTTTATTTAATACTAAGATGTTGAAAAGGAAAAAAAAAGGTTAAATTCATCAAACATGTGAACTAGGTCACCAGTCAAACCTGTTAACTTGTCCATGAACTTTATAAAGTTTAATAACATGACTTTTTTTTGAAACTATGTTTTTAGAATATGAGAAAAAAAGTAGGTGAAAAAAAGAGTCAAGTCTAATAAAAAAAGAAGAAAGAAGACACTAACAATCCCATTTCTGGTTTGTTATTTTTTTAAGAAAAATAGGAAAAATTAAAAGACAAATATATATATCAAGACATTTAATATTGGAATATGGGTAATTTATCTATTTGTGTATAATAAATTTGTTTATTAAAATCAATTTCAAATAGAAATCGACACACACATAAGATTTATTGTTCCTTGTTTTTCAACCTAACCCTCATAAAAAAAACATGCAATTAGTTTCTAATTTAGACTAAAAAAGGATAAATTGTTTTAAAAAAATTTAAGAATCAAATTGAAATTTTTTAAAAATAACATTATTGCAATCCATAGTAAAATATAAAAGGATAAACAAAAAGTTCATATATATACATTTAAAATGCCACACCATTTAGCTTTATATTTAATATTTAATGTGACTTAGTAATGATACATGACAAGAAGGTGCCAATGTAAGTAATTATTCGTGTATATATGTCGTATAAATATTTAAATTATATAAAAGCGTACAAGGAAGTATGTTTTATGAATACATATGCAAACTGATCCAGGTTTTATATACTGTTTAAAACATCACTAAATAATTTGGTCTTAATATGTGATAATACACTACAAAGATGAGAAAGAAATTAAAAACCATATAAACTAAACTGAATTATTAATCAATGGACCATCTTAAATATCAACTCATCAACTTGAATCTTGAGTATTAACATTGAATCTTAATTAAATAAGAGCATATGTGACGTAGGGTTTTAATTTAAGAATTTAATTACCATCTTAATTTATAAAAAGTTAAAGTGAATATATATATGATGGTTAATTTAAAGGGAGGAATTCTCTAAAAAGGACCGACCAAATGGAATTCCGGTTGCCCTCACAATTACCAATTAAAATGTTCCCAAGAAAGCTTTGTGCCCACGCCTTCTTATTAATCTCCCCTCTATAAGAACATGCTTGCAAACTTCTTGAGTCGCAAATTATCTCAAATCATATTATAGCTATGGTGATCTTCAGAAAGAAACTCACATCTGTTGACATTTTGAAAAATTTGGAGTTACCGAACGATACAAGAAGAGAAGCCTTGCCACCTTTCCGAGGCGCACGGGAAATCGTGTTTCCAATCATGTTTGTGGAAGCTGAAATGAAGAAAGTTGATGTTCACTGCTCCTGCAGATGAGGAAGGCTAGAATTTAGAAAAGGCTGGATTGAAATCGCTAGCCGTATGAATCTCAAGGCTGGTGATTTCGTTACCTTGCACTGGGAAGACCAAGGTGGGTACAAAATGGAAGTGAGAAGAAGTGCAAGTCGCGCCTAAAAAAAGAGAAGGAAAGATCTGTGAAGGAAGATCATATGATCAAGCTATCTTAATGGAAACCTTGCACTGGGATAAACCATGTTTCGTTTATTTTTGTATTTTCCAAGTTCTTTATATTTCGCTTCTTCTCTGTTTTTGCTCGTGCTCTGTCTACTACGTACGGATCATGTTTTTCTTCTCACAAAATAATCATTTCATTTTATAATTCTGCTAAATTTGAGCTCTAAGCAGACTTTTTATGTTTTCCATGTCTTCCCCGCCAGATCTTGGCATCTTCTAATGCAATATTATACTTCTCAAAAAAAAAAAAAAGAATTTTATATGTCCAGCTTATGATCAAGAATGAAAGTAGTTCGATGTCAATGAGCCTTGTAACTCACGATGTCTCAAATTCAATCATTTAATTTCTATTTTTATTCTTATGAATGTTATTTTTCTTATCACATATCCACTATTTTTTTTTTCTTTATATTCGTTGCCAACAAGATTTCAAATTTTTTTTATTTTTTTTTCCAAAAACATTATCAAAAAATAAAATCTGTATAGAATATTTTATCTGTAAACTATAATTATTGATTCAGTATTATTAATATGCTAAAAAGTTAATATAAAATTATTCAAGCGATTACATTGCATTCAATAGATAAATTTCTTGGGTTATGATTGTTTTTATCAGATTTTTAATATTTAAATGATTAAACTATGTTTGTATTAATTTTAATTAAATTAGTTTCATTATAAAATAAGCAAGTTTGAAGCTTTTTATTTAAGAAAATGTGTTTAAAGGAATTTTTATTAATGATAATTAGAGGGTATAGTTCTTTTCGTGTCCATTGAGGTTAGGTTCTTGGAAAGACGACGCACGAATCCCCACGGCTAGATCTACTCTAAAGGGCCATGAAGGCAGTAGGGAAATCTTCGCTGTTAAGATATCCCATCCATGCACCAATCCCAACACTCAGTTCTCCTCTACAGATATAGGGAGAGGGCCTCGATCAAGACATAAATAACCAGCCACCCTTTCAAAATAAAAGAAACTCCATTTGAGCCCGGGAAAAAAAAAAGAAACAAAAAGCAAGTGGCATACTATAATATCCATGAAAATCCAGCCATGGAAAGCAGCTTCAAGAGGAAATTAGCTACCATTCAAGAAATTGCATATATTTTCACAATGTCAATGCATAATAGTACTTTCAAGGTACTATGTGCACTGAGATACCTAAAAAACAAAAAGTTTTAACCATAAACCTAACCTAGGTATAAAAAGCTTGTTTTTCTTTGAAACCCTATTTCTTCAATTTCCTTTCTTCCCACAGCCACCATCCTCTCCCTTCCCTCTTTGTCTCTTTAGTTTTGGCAACGAAGATAGCCACAGAAGTAGTAAGTGCTGCCTCAGATTCCTCCTGCATCAACGCCTGCAACCCAGGTCTCGTTTCCCTGTTACAGAAATCCCCTCTTTTTTTCATAACCTCCACCACTACCAATTTAATTTCCAACAAAAGCACACTCCTAACTGTAAAGCTTACAGCTTTAAACCTCCACCACCACCGATTTCCAACAAAAGCACATTCCTACTTGTAAAGCTTACAGCTTTAGCAATCTCCTCCAATTTAGTTATAATCTTAGACTGCCCCAAAAACAAATCTTGCTCCCTCTCCACCCTCCTCAAGCAACCCAGATAAATCAAACCAAGGCTCCAACAATATAATATCAAAAGAATTCAAACTTTCAGGTTTTATTCATTTTCTTTGATTATTCTTGCCGTTAAAACCACGTTATCTATTTTGTTTTTTGCAGGCTTATACATCCAGGTGTTCAGTTTTCTTAGTTTTTAATATAAAAAATAATAATTTTGATTGAACCAAACCAATTCAGATTGAATTGGTTTTCGGTTCGGTCCGGATTATATTCTCGAGAAATTACAATTCTAAATTTAGTCAAATCAAGCTGGACCATGAACACCCCCATTAGGTGCCTTCATAACAATACCTCAATACTAATTTGTATTCATACCTTAATAAGTAAGATACTAATTGTCTACTAATTGTCATAATCTGTTTTCAAGTTATTCTCTAATTTTATCCTTTTTTCCTTTAAAATAAAAAATAATACTAAGAGTACTGGTAATTGTGGCAAAAGCTGGCCGAAGAAGATCCTAGTACATAAAGAAAAATCAAGCTGAAATTTTGGATAAATTTAGAGCATAATTATATATCGTTATACGCAATACTGAAGAGATAATGTAAAATTCAAGTTAAATTAAATGATTATTGGACGAATCTGCATAAAAATTAAGCTCAATGACATGATTAGATTTTTAATAAGTCAATTTGATTTAATAATTGATCAAATTAAAATTTTAATTATATTTAAGAATTAATTTAGATCAAATTAAAGGATTTAATTAAATATAAAAACTTAATTATATTTTAAATGAATAAAATTAAATTTATTAATAAAAAATTAAATTTAAGAGCATAATTTTATTATAATGTGCCCTCATAACAGTACTTTAATGCTTTCGAACGAATATCACAATTTTGTTTGTGCAATGTTTCATCATTCATAATAATATGTAAAATCATGACCTTCTTAAAAGTTTTTGATAGACTATTATATATATACCATCAATACTAATACTTACATTATAATAAAATTCTTATGATAAAATTCAATATTAATTCCAGAGAAATAGACTAATCTCTTTTTTTTTAATTAATGCCTATTAAAACACTTCATAAAATCCTAAATAATACATAATGAACTTCTTAAATCATCTAAATCAATATAGTACCTCACTACCTTTTTAATTTGATTGTCATCAAAACTGT
>Ga0325404_1001740_pt1 | contig 23094 bp, 9 predicted proteins | sample PopdelMetagenome_18_FD_205664 | JGI IMG/M metagenome (GOLD analysis project Ga0325404, IMG submission 205664) | Populus deltoides microbial communities from Bellville, Georgia, United States - Xylem-Control-R1 | ecosystem: Host-associated > Plants > Phyllosphere > Stem > Wood/Secondary xylem...
GTAAAGAGAATGGACTAAAGTGTAATTTCATTCTTGTGATATTTTGAGTCATATTTTACTCAAAATAATATGTATTGGATCAATATAAAATACCGAGAGACCCTCGTAGGGTCTTAAAAAAAAAATTACCAATAATCAACTATAAAAAAGTCACCAATATCATATTCAAGACGAGAAGAAAGAAAAGCCACCTGGAGACTAACTATTGCTCTATCATGGATACTGATCCACCAACAAAAAGAGTTTACCGAGACGATACTAACACCACTACAAAAAACTACATGATGACAATGAAAGAGATCGCATGCGCCACCAGAGCAACGACCTCGAAAACTAACCAAATAAAATATCATGAAGTATCATGCTTATAATAAGGCAATTTACTTAATTTAATTCGAAACCATTTTTAATGAAAAGCTAGATTGAACAAAGAATGACAAATAAAAGGTCTTGAGATAACTCAAGTCCTTTTTAAAATTAGTGAAAAATTCTATAGAAAGAAAATAAAAAAAAATAGTAAAGCCCAATCTTCAATCAAATATAATGTTTAAGGATTGAACTGAAAAATCATGAGCTTAGAAAAGAAAAAAAAATATACCCGAACAAATCTCTTAAACCTTGGTTAATTTTTCAAATTTATAACCTATTAAATCATAGACTTGAACTCAATAAAGAATATCAATTTAAAGAATTTATAAAAGTAAAAAAAATAGCAATAAAAAATAAAGGAGTATGAAATCATAAAAAATCAATTTTAAAAATGATCTAAAATAAAATAAATAGAAATAAAAAAAATAAGGATCAAATCTGAAAAAATTAAAAAATAAAATAGATGAAATTTAAAAAAATTAATTTCATAAATTAATTCAAATTAAAAATATTAATTAAAAGAATATAAATCAAAAAGAAAAAATAAATAAAATTGTTGCTGTGATATTTTGAAGGTAAGGCACGAAAATCAAGAAATAAAAGAAAAAAAAGCTAACTGGAGGGAATTGCACCATCTACGTCGTTCAAGGAGCCCCACCATGATGATTTAAAAAACACCAAGGAATGATGTTTTTGGCCACCATAGCTACCGCACGTGTCGCTTGAACATAACAATGTTGTGTACTTATTGACGCACACAATACATGTGCTAGCCGCTTTTCTTTCTTTTACATGTGCACACACTAGATTGCTACTCAGACCACATGATTGTAAAAAAAAAACAGAGAGAGATGAAAATGCAAATAAGTCCTTTGGGCAAGCTAAAGAAATTTTAATTTTAAAATCAATGTAGTCATTTAAGTGTGTGGTGAAAATTTATTTGAAGGAAAATTAAGGAATTATACCGCGCAAAAAATATAAAAAAATTAAGTTGTCTTCAATCAATATTATAATATAATAATTAATAGACTTGTGAAAAGACTTTATTACCTTCAAATAAATAAATAATTTAAATTTATTTAGAATGATAAAATAATAATTTTATTCTTCCAATTAAAAAGAAATCAAGACATTTGTACAACACTTTTCCCATTAACATTAATGTTTTTGTTAATTTTATTTATTTCGTGTACAGACAGTTGCAGATCCTACAGTAACCGACTAACTGTCTAAATTGCTACGTAACGTATACGATATAGAGTTTGTAGACAATTTTATTTAGTTGTTTCCCTGCAGCTTCCTGACGCTGGCAGTGAAGAGGAAATGCGTGGATTATTCCAATCGACAGAGGCCCACCCCCTCCCTGTTTCTCCTGGATTTAGTCCATTCCTGGCCATGAAAGGTGGAAGATATTAGCGATTAAGCAAATACTTGGAGAAAATATAATTAAGGTGGGACTTTGAACCTCCAGCTCTTCGTTCTTTATTCTTGTAATTTCACCCTCTTGAAATAAAATTAATAATTTAGCTGCAGTTGATACAATTCGAACCTGATCACAAGATACCTCATAAAAAATTAAAACTAATTTGAATTCTGTTAAGTAATATTTATCTAGTTTTATTTATTAAGGGTAGAATAGTATTTTCAGTTTAACCTATATATAATTCCTTTGTATTTAGGTTAACTTAAGCATTCATAATAAACATATTATTCAGAATTCTAGCTTCCTTTTACGTTTCATCTTAATTACTTTAATTTGGTATCAGAGCCTAATTGATCGAACCCTTGGCTTGTTAATTTTATGGAACTCGCTGCCCTTGTAGAAATCATGTTCACCAATGTCAGAGTCACTGCTCGTATCAAAATCGTTATCATCATCCACTTCATTCCCTGTAGGATGTTCCAGCACGCTCAATGCATTCCTTTGAAGCTTAACTTTAGATCCATTTTTCAAAACTTCAGACATGAGTTGTTTGACCTATTAAAAGATGGAGGATGAAGATCAGGTTTTGTGCTTGCGGCTGAAGAATTAATATCTGAAACTTTATTTTAGATTCTTCAGCTTTTGCAATTTGGTATTTTTGTTCCGTCTCTGTAATTATTTTGGTATTTCGTCTTCTCTTCGGTTTCTGCAATTTGGTATAAGCTTCTGTAATTTGGTATTTCTGTTATGTCTTTGGAATTATTTTAGTATTTCATCTTCTCTTTGGTTTCTGCAATTTGGTATCAGGTTCTGCAATTTGGTATTTCTGTTCTGTCTCTGCAATTGTTTTGGTATTTCTTCTCTTCAGTTTCTGCAATTTGGTATTTGAGTTAAGTTTCTGAAAAAAAAAAGGAGTGATATTTTGTCTTCTGCTTCTGCAAAATCTGGTATTTCGACTTTTTTTCAACTTCTGCAATTTGGTATTTCTGTTCTATTTCTGCAATTGTTTTGGTATTTCTTCTTCTCTTCAGTTTCTGCAATTTGGTATTTGCGTTCAGTTTCTGCAAAAAAAATAAAAATAAAATTGGAGTGATATTTTGTCTTCCGCTTCTGCAAAATCTGGTATTTCGACTGTCCTTCAGCTTCTGCAATTTGGTATTTCTGTCTGTCTCTGCAATTGTTTTGGTATTTCATCTTCTCTTCAGTTTTTGCAATTTGGTATCAGCTTCTGCAATTTGGTATTTCTGTCTTGTCTCTGCAATTGTTTTGGTATTTTGTCTTCTCTTCAGTTTCTACAATTTGGTATTTGAGTTAAGTTTCTGCAAAAAAAATTTGGAGTGATATTTTGTCTTCTGCTTCTGCAAAATCTGGTATTTCGACTATCCTTCAGTTTCTGCAATTTGATATTTCTGTCTGTCTCTGTAATTGTTTTGGTATTTCATCTTCTCTTCAGTTTTTGCAATTTGGTATCAGCTTCTGCAATTTGATATTTCTGTTTTGTCTCTGCAATTGTTTTGTTTTGGTATTTTGTCTTCTCTTTAGTTTCTATATTTGGTATTTGAGTTAAGTTTCTGCAAAAAAATTTTGGAGTGATATTTTGTTTTCCACTTCTGCAAAATCTGGTATTTCGACTTTTCTTCAGCTTCTGTCATGGCATTTACTACCAAAGAGATTGTTTGGTTACGTTGGTTACTTACTGATATGAGAGTTTTCTTTTCTGTTTGGTTACGTTGGTTACTTGCTGATATGAGAGTTTTCTTTTCTCATCCTACTCCTATGAATTGTGACAACCAGAGCTCTATTCAGATTGCTCACAACTCGGTTTTTATGAGCGAACTAAGCACATTAAGATCGATTGTCATCTTACTCGTCATCATCTCAAGTATGACACAATTACTTTGCCTTTTGTTCATTCTTCCTTGCAGATTGCAAATTTCTTTATCAAGACGCATTCCATATCTCGTTTTTGTTTTCTAGTTGGCAAACTCTCGATACTTATAGATACCGCATCGTGAGTTTGAGGGGAGATGTTAAGTAATATTTATCTAGTTTTATTTATTAAGGGTAGAATAGTATTTTCAGTTTAACCTATATATAATTCCTTTGTATTTAGATTAACTTAAACATTCATAATAAACATATTATTCAAAATTCTAGTCTCTTTTTACGTTTCATCTTAATTACTTTAACAAATTCCACCGGAACTAACTTGCGATGGTGAGGAACCCGTAAAAGATGCATGCATGTCCTTTGAAACCTTTCGTAGAGAAAACCTTGGAAAGTCTGTGATATCCATGGAACTTCCAGTTACCATTAAGAAAGCGCTCAAACGCTAGCTATGCATACACACCCTGTGATATGCTACAACTTTGCTCAAATTGTGGATGACTGCGTTCATCAGTTCGGTTCTTAATTAAGGAAGCAAGAATCTAAGTATGAGAGGAGGACACGTACGGCGCTTGCTGTAGGAGTACGGGAAAGGGACACTCGATTTGCAGCTCAGCATTGAAGGTGAAGGGGGAGGGTAGCTGATAAAATGAGTGGGAGATGGGAGAAACGCACAGAGAGTTGATTGCCCAAACAAAGACATGTTGGAAGATGCATCCAATATTTGTGTAGTTAGCTAGATATCACAAGCACATGCAGCTCTGTTCTTTATCACCATGTATCTTAAATCTTAATTTAAAACACCAGATGTTGACCACGAAGTTTCCAATGTCCCTATCAAATTGGCAGAAGCTGTGTGATAAACAGTTAGCAGAGATGCGTGTTGCTCATTGCAGGCTCGTGTTCTGGCTCTCGGTGTGGAGACGAGCAAGGGGCCTCCTCGTTTCTTTCTTTCTTTCTTGTCGAAGATTGTTATTACTATAGCTGACTAGTTATATCCAAATTTAAATTGGAATCAGAATAGCAAAGAGCCAGTCATTGGGCTTGGCTCTTTGCTAGCTTTTTCCTTCGCCTTTTTTCTTTGTTTTTATTTAATACTTTTAAGAAAATCTATCAGATTCACTTACTTTTTACTTTTTCACTTTTGATATAATTTTTAAATACCATTATAAATTCTTCGATCGTTTTAAATTCATAAGGTTAATTTTGTCGTCTTCAATTTCTCTCTTCCACTACTGTTAGAGTTACCGTTTAAATTAAGTTTGTTAATATAATGGAGTATCCTTCATTTTCATTATTGAGTTTTGCAGAGGATTCTTCTGAATGTGTTAGGGATTTAGTCTAAATGACATTTATATTATCTTGTTAAAGGACTGCCTGAGCAGACTTGGTGAACGAGTGAAGCGATTGGCTTCTTTCAAGAAAGAGGCCATGGAGAGATTCTTATCAGCTATGGTCCCCGTGGGAAACCAGGCCGGAGGACAGTCGCTCTTAAACACCATCAAAATTGCTGTTCTGCCTATAGCCAAAGTTTTTACCATGTGCTTCTTGGGATTTCTTATGGCCTCCAAGAATGTTAACATCTTGCCAGCTAGTGGAAGGAAACTCTTAAATGGGGTAATTTAAACCAAATTTGGTTTAATTTAATTTAGTTTTATATGATTAAAGTGGTGCTCTAGATAATGCACGTAGCACTAACTGGTTGCTTTAATTATATACGCAGCTGGTTTTTTCGCTCCTGCTACCTTGCTTGATATTTTCTCAACTTGGCCAAGCTGTCACTTTAGAGAAAATGTTGGAGTGGTGATTGTTGCTTGTTTTTCTTTTCTTTTCCTATATCTGCAGAATGGTAATAGGGTTTCTGTTGTTCTTAATTATAGCTGCTACGTATTCTATATTTCAGGTGGTTTATTCCCATGAATGTTGTTCTTGGCTCCATATCTGGCTCCATAATAGGTTTTGTTGTTGCATCCATTGTCCGGCCACCTTACCCATTCTTCAAGTTTTCAATCATACAAATCGGAATTGGTGAGCCACTTCATTTTCGAAATCCTGATATGCTCATTATTTTGTCTGCTACTTGGGCAGTCAAATGCACCTGCAAGTCACAAAAACCAACGTGTGTTCTAATTAAATTCTAGTCTCTTTATATTTCTGCTGGTGTCCATGCTTTTCAGACCATGGTTTGTAACAGTGAAATGCATCCTTCCATGCAGGGAATATTGGGAATGTGCCACTTGTCTTGATTGCAGCTCTATGTAGAGATACATCCAACCCTTTTGGCGACTCAGAAAAATGTAGCACAGATGGGACTGCCTACATCTCATTTGGCCAGTGGGTAAGTCTCAAGCATCTATTAGTCTATTGTTATTGCCTGTACTTGACGACTGGGGTTGCATAACTTTATGGTACTTGTGTTGTTAATGAATTAGCATGCATACACTCTTATATATATATATACATATATATATATGCTTCAGGCAGTTTTCTTGCTGAAATAAGCTTGGGTTTCTCTCATTACTAACTCATACTGTGATTGTTTACTCTCTCTTTTGACTATCTCACCCAACAAACTTGAAGTTAAAAAATCAGGGAAGAAGTTTTTTAACCGTCAAACATGTCTTTTTTTGTTTTTTTCCCATAAAGTTGACTGGTTAGGCTCTGATTGATGCATGCCAGGTTGGTGCAATCATTTTATACACATATGTATTTAACATGTTGGCGCCTCCACCGGAAGTTACCTTCGATATTGAGGATGCGAATCTTTCCATCAAGAGCCCAGCAAAAGATGCTCCCCCTGAGCAAGTCCCATTGCTTCTCCAGGAGGATGCACCAGAAGAATTGGATGCGCTAAAGCGAGGGAAGGTAAGAATCAAGTTATGCGTGCATGTTATGAATATCTGATAAATAGCTGGCATTTAAACTTCCGGGTCATGATTATCTTATTGATAAATAGACATGCTGTGCCAAAGGTATCTATTGTTTTGTGTCAATTAAACTGCAGTCTGCTCTTAAGTTTCTAGGTTCTTAGCAAGGAAATGGTAGTAAGATTAATGTCAACACAACTCTTCACAATATCGAAGCTCATTGTTCTTAGTATTTACGACTTTTTACTGGGTTGTAAAGTGGTTTTAAGACAATATCACCACTCTTGGTTTTTGTTTGAGATTTCTCAAAGTTGTGACCCAGCACCATAAATTTTGAAGAGAACACAGAAAAACTGTTTTCTCCTAATTCACTTAATGGTGGTGTTTTATCGTACCTTTATTTCCTCTTCATAGACTTGGGTTTCATTATCTCTTGCGTTTTGCAGATTAAACAATTTCTGGTCTTTCTCTATGTCAAGTTGAAGCTCAAGCAAATTCTTCAGCCCCCTATCATTGCTTCTGTAAGTTCACTTTCGTCTTTAACCTTTTGTTTTGGTATATTTTTGGTGATATCTTAGGTGATGTTGTGAAACTGTAACATGAGATTCCGGATACATATTAGAATTGCAAAATCTGTTCTTTGACTGTAAGAATGCTGGTGAAAACTGTGCCGGCACTTGGTTTCATAGAATTTTGTGTTGAAGCACCTTATATGGATGAAAAGGAACTAAGCCGGCCCGAACATGATTGTGTTGATACCTTTATTCTTCCACTTGTTGGACAGGCCAAACGATGCAGAGTGCTATCACCTTTATAATTCACCATCCTTTCTGTTCACTGGGCAATGTTCTAAACTCGCATATTTTAACTCAATTTTCGCTTTAGATGTCAGCTGGCTTAGTAAAGTTACTTGGTTCTTATCAAAAGCCTTGGATTTACCCCTTAAAACCAGCAGAGTGCATTATATTAAAAGAAGAAGAAGAAGAAACAAATAAAGAAAAGGAAAGGAAACAACAAAGAGAAGACAATTTTTATTGTTCTTCCTCTTTCAACTTTCCTTTTAATTGATATGCTCTTGTTTTCTGCAGATCCTAGCTATGTTCCTTGGCGCAGTACCATTCTTGAAGCGATTGATCTTTACAACTGATGCTCCACTTTTCTTTTTCACTGACAGCTGTATGATTCTCGGGTATGCCTACCTCTTATACCAAGCGTTTCTTATTATTTGAATTGATTCAAGAACTAGAAAATGAAAGTAGTATTGACACTCAACTTTTGAGATAAACGGGACCAATGTTTTGCTATCCTAACTGGCATGATCATCAAATTGGATCTTCTTGTAACTGAAAGGCTTATGTAATTAGTCATGCTGATGCATTCTGAACAGCATGTGTAATATTCAATACATGCGAACTCCACAAACAGGGCAGAGTTACCTTACAATCCCTGCTAATTTGATAGAAATAGAAACATCTTGTACAAACTCGCTTCTGTATATTTTGAAAACGAAGCTTGACTTGCATGTATGGTGTTTGGTTTCTCTTCGAGCAGTCAAGGTGAATTTATTTATAGTGCTGAGACATGAGTAGTGATTTATTCTTTCCAAGTTACGTCTGCATTGCATGATGAAGATGCTTCTAATTGGTTTTGCTGATGCCTTATACTGCTTCTGGTTCTCAGGGAGGCCATGATTCCATGCATTTTGTTGGCACTAGGAGGCAATCTCATTGATGGTGAATTAATTCCCTAATAATTTTTTGTTACTTTATCGTGCCATCGCATTATCTGTATTCGAAGTAATGGCCTCTTAGTTTTGTTGAAAAATTATATTATCAGCTTAAACACTTTGTGGATTTCAAGTGAAAGCTCTTTGTTTCACTGCAGGACCTGGAAGTTCTAAACTTGGTTTTCGGACAACTGCCGCTATTATTTTTGGTCGGTTAGTTTTGGTGCCTCCTGCTGGACTTGGCATAGTTACACTGGCTGATAAGCTTGGCTTCCTGCCTCCTGGTGATAAGATGTTCAAGTTTGTCCTGCTTCTGCAACATACAATGCCTACATCTGTCCTTTCTGGTAAGACTCACCTATGCATTTTCAATCAAAACGCAAACTTTCAAGTAATCAGAAAATTAGCATTTCATAATCAATCTTGTTGTTCGGAACAGTATTTCACACTGCGTTCATTGAAACTGTTCGTGATATGCAAGAGAAAAAAAATGAAGAAACAAGTAATATTTTTCTGTTCTGGTATATGAAATGCTATATTTAACTTGGTTGGGAAATGGGGCAAAGGTAAAATATGGAAGATCTTCCCTTCAAATGTCAGACAGCCAAATAATTCATTAGAAAGCAGGGATTAGACATCAATGTTATTATTATTGGGTTGATATGGAAGATTAGCATCTCTTTACTTAATGAGTCCACTGTCTCTAGGTGCCGTGGCCAATCTAAGAGGCTGTGGAAGAGAAGCTGCTGCTGTTCTATTCTGGGTTCATATTTTTGCTATTTTCTCAATGGCTGGATGGATTGTCCTTTATCTCAACTTACTGTTCTGAAATCGCTGCGTTAAGTATGTGTTTCTTAACGGTTGGCCGAGTTAACAAACGAAGCTTTGTTTGTAAGTGCTGCAGAAGGTGCTGTAGAATATATATATTAAGCTTCAGTATGATTCCTTTTTTATCCATCAGCTGCCATATCATTTATCACGTCCCGGCTGCAGTAGTTTCAAGCAAAGCTTTTCTTAGTTAGTTACACCTTTCAATAAGAAAACAATGCTCAGGTTCTCTGGAAAAAGAAGAATGCTCAGCAGTTCAGGTTGGGTTTTATTCCCATCCTTCGCTTGTGCCATGCGAAAATGAATTTTGATAAGCACATGAATATTAACAAAACACTAATTGTTCTGGGAAAAACACTGTTCATTTATAGAGAAGTTATTGTACACTAGAATAGGGTAATTGGGGGTTTTCAGGAATATAGTGGTCGGGTTTTGACCATAAAATATATCCACCTTAATTTTTAATATTTTATAAAATATAAACTCGATTCATTTTATTTTTTTTATACCCGGGTGAGTTGAATATATTAGGTTAAAATAAAATTTTTGTGGATATTACATATATTCACGGATATAGAGCATTTTAACTCTCTTATCCTTTGACAATCTTAAAAAAATTATCAGGTTGCAACTGGTAAAACTAAATAAAACCTTTAAAATAAATATATTTAAGATAATATAAAAACTATCACAATTTCTACATAAAAAAACAAAAATCATAGTCAAGAATTTTATCCAACGATTAGGCTGCAATGTAATACAAATGACATACTAGTAGAAAGAGACTATAAAATGCTTTTGGATTTGTGATTTAACTAAAAAAATAAAAGTTCAATTTGGATTATTAAAATTTTCATTTGTTTTTTTTCATGGTCTCTTGGTTACCAAATAAAAAAAAAGTAGAATTGAAAAATACACTATCACTTCATAATATCAATCTTTAAAAGGAACAAATATAATTTTTTTAAGAGTGAGGAATAAAGAGAAGGGAAAGAGATTAAGAGAACGTGAGGTAATTATTAGTACGAAGGTGAGAGAGGAAACAAAATGAAGAGATAAGGGAAAATATTGTTTACACCAAGGACTTGGGTTACTCATTTCGGGTTATACAGGTTGTGTCAAGTTGAACGAGTTTTAAAAATCTCAACTCGCACCCAACTTATGATATTTATTTATTAGATTTCTTGACACGTTGTTATCATCTGTAAAATCTACATTATTCAATTTTAACAGATTGAGTTGGGTCATATAATGTAAATATTAAAAATGAATATGTTTTTTTTTACACCCCTAAGTGTATTGACAATTTTGCTCTTCCCGCACAAAATCTTTAAACTGGATATTAGGGGTAGTTTGATCTTTCACAAAGTTCATTAGTTATTATCATATTAATCAAGGACAACTCGCTCTTTTCACATTTTTAAAACGCAATAAAATGAGTAAATCATTCATAAAAGCAAAAAAAAGGATTAAACTAGTGTATAAAGGTTTTTTTTTATATATATTTGTAACCTGATTCTTTAGTTATAATCAAGTTGGTTGACGAGTAATTTAATATTTTAATAAATATAAAATATAATAAAAAAAAACTAAAAGTGACTGGTGTGAGAGAGGTGCTCGTGGTCTTTCGGCAGGCATATACAACAACTTCCAACTGACAAAAATTTCCTTGTGTTGTTGGAATTGTCATGACATCTTCTTCTTGTTGAGGTAGCACATGGTGTCAGTGATAGGGCAGTTTGTCATCGATGATGTTTTCCTTGTTTTCTTCATCTTTTTTCTCTCATTGGTCATTTAAAATTTCAGAGTTGTCCTTTTATTTATTGAGATTTCAACCTTGATTCTTGTTCATTTAATTTCTAAGTTTTGTTCTTGGTTTTTTTTGTAAAATTTTGACATATTTTTAATTTCATCATTCAATCCTAATCTGTGATATGTTATTTTTTTTTCTAATTTGGTTCTCATTCTTTTAATTTTTTTGGTTCTATTGTTAAATTAATTTTTCTTTTCAATTTCACCCTTCAATAAAAAAATTTATATTTGTCCTCTAATTTAGTTTTTTATTTTAATTTTGATTGTCATTCTTTTAATTTTTATTTTTTTTTATTTTAGATCATTTTGTGTAATTGAATTTCTTTTTTTAATTTTATCCTTCAACATTTGATTGGTTGAGAATTGGGCTTTATATTCTCCAAATAGATTACTTCTGGCCTAATGACCTAAGTCATGACTTTGAAAAGTTAATGCAGGTTGACATTGTTTTTTTAGACTTTTTTTTTATTTCATCAATCGGCTTTGTTTTAAAAAATAAAATAAAAGGGATTTGTGATTTTTTTTACATTTTATTCTATATTCGGTTATCGTAATCTCATGACTTGCGCCACGGATTTAACAGATTAATCCAGGCTGGCTTGACTTTTTTTGGAGCCACTTTTTTAAAAACAAACTTATAATCTTTTTTTAGTTTCTTCCTTTAAAATTTGGTTCTTTTTTAAATTAACCTTTATCATCTTTCTTGTTTTGGCTTTTATTGGCTATCCTATTAGCACAACACGAGTTGTGAGATTTGGCAATCTTACCTGGTTTTGATTTTTTTGTAGATTTTTTTTTCAGTTTCATTCTTTTATAATTGGTTTGTTAAGAATCACGCTCTATAATTATTTTTCCATTTGCTTTCTGTTAGGTTATGTCACTTTTATTACTTAGATTATAAGTTTGTTATATTAATTTTAGTTAACGCGGCCTAATTTTTTTTATTTTAATTGTTTTTTTTATAATTAATTGGTTGAGAATTGAATTTTATATTATATTTTTCTTCAAGTTATCGAGGTCACTTTTTATTTGATTTATTTATTATTATTTAATTAAATAAAATCAACTGATTCAGCGAACATGTGACCAAAATTACAGAATTGTTTTGTTCTTTGAAACATGTTTACTACAGCTGAATATTTATATATCTATATAACTCCGCAGCGTATAAAGGAGAGGAACATGCTTACTCCGTAGCACGAGTATACAACCCTAAACGAAAGGAACACGGGGACTGGAGGTTCAATAACAAGCAAGTATGACCGTGCCAGGCCGTCATTTTTATTTATTTGTTTGTTTATTTTTCGAGTAATAAGTTCGTGTCATTAGCGTATCGAATGGCATAATATGTTGCCCAATCAGCAACTAAAAAGATCAAATCTTCATCGGACTTTCAGAAACCTAACCAGTTCCACTCCCCAGTCGTCCATATTAGAGGCAAGGCATGATCATGCTTTCCGACCAAACATTAGATCCATTCAAGATAAGTGGAAAATAATAATAATAATAATAAATATCTTAGGCACTAAACACGTTCAGGCACAGAAAATCGTCAGAAAAAAGACCACCATCTTCTCCTCCCATTGCCCCTTTGGTTGAGTTGGGAAGAGCCAGAAACTTGAATTTGATGCAGGCCTCTCCCAGAGAAATTGCAATGGCCATTTGCCCGTCTTCCTTGAGGATTGCCCCACCACATCACAAAGACAATACCCAAAAGGCTAACAAGGGGGGCAGCAGCAAGCAAAAGCCATCTCCTTCCACTGCCCTCTCTGCCAGAGCTATTTAAGGGTGGGCCCACATCTAGGAATCCCCTCCCTCTTTGACCATGTTCAAGAGGTTCATCTGAGACATCCGATGAACTGTCCTCGCTAACTTCCTGCCGCTGAATACCATGCATCTCCATTCTGGTACTAGAGTTTTGCCGACCCTCCTCATAGTCTTTATCATCGGTTGGAAATTCATACCTGCAGAGAGGACATGAATTTCGTGCACTCAGCCAAGGAAATATACAGTAAGGGTGGTATAGGTGAAGGCAGGGAAGCTTGTTAACTTCAGTGCCAATTGGCAAAAGATCCTTGCAGATTGCACAAGCTAAACCATCATGCTTCTCATGTTCCTCGTTGATGATCACAAGTGGTAGATTATTCACAAAAGACACAGCTGCAGGAGGTGCTCCTCTCCTTCCAATATCAGAACGAGCAAGAGCTTCAAGCAAATCCCCAAAGCCTGTGGCATAATCTCCGAACTCAGAATTCCACATGTGTCGTGGTAATTCTGATTCTTCCAAGTTAGCTAAGAAGCCATGGTTATATGCTTGTCTACTTTGCCTGGTTCTCCGGCGATTCATGCCCTCAAATTCCGGTGAACGAAACTGCCTGCGCCAGCTAACATGGCCATTACCTTCGCTAGGACTTGAAATAAATATATTTCGAAGTCGAGCTCCAGCTTCTACAGATCCAATTGTGTCTTCCTCAATATCAGCCTCTTCCCATTCCTCATCTTCTTCATCCTCTTCCTCTTCTAGGTCATCAGAGTTCCATTGGTGGAGACCAGCATGCATTGGATCTATGTCAGTATCGCTGTCAAAATTGCTTCCCTCATCTGCTTGAATAAACATTTCTGTGTCTGGGACACTATGTCCATCCACAGAAGCATCAGAGTCTTCACCATACACACTTGAAGAAATGGCATCACTCTCACCGTGAAAAACCCGGTACCTACTGGATCTGAAATTAATTTCACTCTCCCCATAAAGAGAATCCACATTATCAAAACTCTCACTTTCAGAATCTGAAAAAAAATGCTGCCATCTTCGAGAACTACTTGGAGTTGTGCGAGAGCTCGTACGCTGTAACAACCTAGCAGAACTATCACCATCTATAGATCGATCCTCATTCCCATAAATGGTGTTGTGGTTTTGCCTAGCCAAATTAATCACCTGAGAAAATTGTTGTGAGAAAAGGGTGTCAATCGATTCAGAGCTGCTGTACCTGGTTCTTCTTCCTCTGTGAAGCCTCCTCAAATGAGAATCTCGAGTAGGGGTCTCAAGATCTTCAAGCAGAAATTTACAGTGCCCACATATACTAATCTCAAGATCATCATTATCAGGTACAAGAATACTTCGGCACAGAGCACATAATGCTGAGTGGCTAGGATGGTCAGCTACAAAACCACCATTAACATGGATATGAGCAGTGGACAGGGGCACGTCCTGTGAAGTTCTTTGCAAATCCCTATCCATCTGAAAGTATACCAAGGAAAAGAAAATTGTTCAAAGACATGAGAGATAAGCAGGATCTCAAGGGCAGTTAGTTATCATAATATGCACACCAATTTTATGGATAGACACTGTGGGAACAAAAACTGAGGATTGGAATTTTTTTAAGGGTTTCAAGAATTTGTAGCTTGTTATAAAATCAGATAGCACCCCTTTATGGATTTCAATATCTTAGCCCACAGTGGATTCTAGTTTTTTTTTTCCCTTCAATTCCCTCTGCTTGTTCTCCATCAGTAACTCTTTGCAGTACAGCATAAGTATCAATGAATTGACAACCAAATTAACTATCCACCTTAATCCCTCGTGCTAATGTTGATCGAAAACAAATATAACAAATCCACCTTGAACGACAGCCTGAACAAGAAACTAAAACCATGCACAATTATTTTCCTCAAGAGATAATGTCGCTGGTTTCAAAAAGAAAAGGGGGAAACCAATATTGTTGCCTTGTTGGAAGAATAGTCCTGTGAAAGAAATACCCAAAGATGACTGAGTGCTTCTATGCAGATGACTCCAATGACAACCACCTATCATATTAGACCCCGCAGAGATTTTCTCAATAAAAATAAGGTATATTCAAAGAGCATATGAAACCAGACCCAAGCACCCTCTTATCTTAGGATAATAATCACAATAATAACACAAAAGCTTCCATGCTTTGACTTCCACTGAGTAACCTCTAACAAACACTAAATCACCACCAGCAGGATAAGATGGGAAGGTTTAGCTAAGTAGTTGTTCACAAACTCATATAAATCTGTTGAACTGAATGAAACTCGATTAGAATGACCAAATCCCAAGAGGCGATGAGCTGGAAACTTGAGAACGGAGAGGGCATATGCATTGGAAATCTTCAAAGTAGTTGCTCGTTATAGACCTCGCCTCCAAATCCAATAAGCAAAACCCAAATTCTCTCATCAGTTACAAAAGCAAGCATGCCAAGATTAATAGGGGGTTGCAGCACCACTCAAAATATTTTAGCTCGATTATTGCACACTGAATACAATAGCCATTAGCTAGGTATGTGAATTTTGGTTGCATACGAATTCAACCAGCTAAGGAAGACATACCGCAATTTTTTTTTTCTTCTACCATTATCAGTACTGCAGTCAGTAATTCACAGACAAACAAATAGATGAAACTGAAAAACTATGAGATTGATTGCAAATAATAATAATAACAATAGCAATAAATAACTGGGAAATTGTTGAAAAAGGGAAATTTTAAGAAATTACCGGAAAAATCAAGAAACTGGAAAGAAACCGATCTTGACAGCAGTGACTCCAACTGCAAGAGATAAAGCAGAACACTCCCTTCTTCAAATAAGAATGGGAAGAATCCAACAACACCACATCACAGCAATTATATATATATGGAGCAAGAAGTGGCAAAAATGGATCTAAAAAAGAAGAGAAAGAGAGAGACTTTTTGGTAGAGCAAGCAAGACGGGAAATTCCAACAAGACAAGACAAGACAACCACCGCAACTACACTGAAAATTCCAACAACAATAACAACAAACCTCTTTTCTTAGGGGGTGATTAAAACTCCAATAGGGAGAAAGGAGGACATTTTCTTAGAAATTGATAGAGAGAGTAGAAAGGGAAAGGGACGAAGAGGAGAAGAAAGGGAAAGGAGGCGCGTGAAATTTCTCTCTCTTATGATAATGGTGAAGATTTTAAACAGAGAGGAAGCAGAAGAAACAACCAAACCACTCCTGACCTCACCTCGCTTGACTGACTATAAAAATTAAAGGGAAATTACAATCTAGTCCCCAACTTATTATATCTTTCATGTGTCAGTCCCCAATGTATGCCTTCTTTTTCTAAAAGGAATAATTACAAAGAAAAAAAGAAAAACCTCGGTATTTTTATCTTAATATAATTTTTCTTTTGTACTTTTATAAATTATATTTATGATTAAATAAAAAATTAAAAAAAAAACAAAACAAAGAATGTAAAAATGTTATTGAATATGTAAATTACATGATAAAAATATTATTTATGAAAATATAAAGGGAAAGTAAAATTTAGATTAAACTATAAGAATTTTTTTTGTAATTATTCCTCTAAAATATAAACTCAACTATTATGCTCTAAAATATAAAATTTAGACTCTTTAGATATTATTATTTAACAAAGTGATTCTCATCTTTTAAATATGTTAAAACAAATATTAAATATATCATGAGAAGCAAGTGAATCCAACCATTTTAAATTATTGAGATAATTATAAAAAACAAAACTTCAGGTACTAAAAATGCATTTTCCTTTCTAAAACTTCACGCTCCAGCCAGCTCCGCTTCCCATCACTTTTCTTCCCTGCTTTTTTTAAAGCTTTGGATTTTTTTATTTTAAATTGATTTTTTTATATTTTTAAATTATTTTAATATAGTAATATAAAAACAGTTAAAAAAATAAAAAAATATACATATTATTTTAATAACAAAAATACTTTAAAAAGCAAAAATTTTAAATTCTAACAATCACACGCGCCACGGCTGACATGAGTCAATGGGTTGGGCCGGGCCCTTTTTCGTTTTTCTTAGTCGCGGCCACGACTGGCATTCCTTTTTTTTTTTTTTTTTTCAGGTGAATTATCTGATCTTTGATGCTTTAAATCTCAATTTCTAACTTGCCAACTACTCGTGCATTACCACGGTTTTTTTATTTAATTTCTTTTATATTTTTTATTCGATTATAATTATAATTTACCATATGATAAGACTTTATGTTTTATAATAATAAACACACAAATACCTAACTTGTATAAAAAAGTTCTAATGCAGGGATATATTCACATACATAAGAAAAACTAAACACCCTTTTATGCTAATTGCATATATTATACGATAACTAATTTTATTATAATAAAAAAATCCGTATATTATATACTATATAGTATGTTGGCATGATTTGAAGAAGTGGTAGCAATGGTTTGTTTAGTAGAGTGTTAAGATAAAGCTATACCATCATATGTGAATAAATATCTTATTTAAGAGTGAATATTACATAAATCAAACAAATAAATACCATTAGCATATTCAATCAGATTGTTTTAAAAATATAATTCCATATCATTTGCTCCACAAAGATAATGAAATACATATTTAACATCGCTCCAATGTCTTCATGTTGATTCTGAATTATATCTTGCCAATAAGTTAACAAAAAAAATTATATTTGATTTTGTATAGTTAGCAAAACACATTAATGTATCAATTGCACTAAATATAGTACTTCGGGACCAAAAATCTCTTCATTATCTTCTTAAAAATGAAAGAGATTATTTTTTATATCAATGAATCACACTACTATCAAGGAATTTAATAGACAATAACATTTTAACACTTTTATACAAGTGGATTAATGAGAAAAAATATTATATTTAATAAATACTTATATATAAACCAAGATAAAATTTTGTCTTTTCAAGATCTTTTAACTTAATTTTTTTTTATTAAAGTATGGAACTACTTCTACAAGCTTTTCATGAGTTCTTATAATATTCAAATCATCACCATACATTATAGCAATAGCTAATCTAACTTTTGATTTCCCAATAAAAACACATTGAGATATCTTTCTTTAAAAAGATATGTTTTAAGATGATTGTATCATATTTATTCTGATTATTTTAATCAATACAATGATCTTTGTAATTTAATTGAATACACTTCTTGAGGTTTGGGTTGTATGTTTCAGGATTTTTTAGTCCTTCAAGAAATTTAATTGAATATGTTGTTTTATCATATTGACAATTAGCATAACATGTTGTGAAAATAATTCTAGTCAATGATTTAAGATATTTAATAATCAATGGGGATTCAATTCCAACATAAATTTGTAGTTTTTTTATAGACTCAATTATGTATTTTGTGGTGAGGTAATTAGAATAAATATTGCACAAGCAAAAACTCTCAAATAGAATATATCTAGTTTTTGGTCAAAAACTATTTGTAACAAGAAATGGTAAACAATTGACTTAGTTCAAATTAGTGTTGTGGTATGTAATATAGCAAATCCTTAAAAACTTGACAACTTGGTTTTTATGAGTAATGATTTATATGACTAGTGGTCTAATAGTTAATTGTAGATGCTTAATTAAAGATTTTGCTAAACCATTTTATGTAAGCACATTAGCTATAAAATGCTCAATGATAATTTCAATTTCAATTTCAATTAACATGTAATATTCATTAAATAGCATAGATGTAAGTTATACGATATTATTAAGAAGAATTTTCTTAATTGTATAATCCAAAAAATTATGCTCTCAATTAGAATATTTATATAAAAAGTCTTGAAAATGTGCAATAGTTTGAGTAGATACAAATAAACATGTGACCAATATGTCGAGGCATCTATTAACACCATAAAATATCAAATTGGTCCACATAATGGAATAATAGGTCCATAAATATTCCTTGAATTTGTTCCAGTAACAAGAAGACTTTAATTCCAATTTTAGTTGGGGATGACTAGTATTCATTTTCTATTAATCACAGGTTGAAAAGAATCTTTTAATTCTTTAATGGATTTTCATTTAAAATTTCAATAATTATTCTTATCATTATAACACCGAATGACCTAGACAATCATGTTAAAGTATAAAAGTCTTTGAATCAAATACCTTTTTATTTTTAAAATATTGAATTCTTTTGAATTAATATATGTATAGTATAATCCTGAAAAAAATGATGACAACTTTTCCACTATTTATTTCTTGCTTGAGATAAGCAATGCAATATAAAGAAATTATATACCAATTTCATTTATGGTCTCAATATAATAACCATTACAATGTATATCTTTAAAATTAAGTAGATATTTTTTGTGATATTCTAGAAAATAACGTGTCGCTTATAAATAAATTTGCTTCTTTAGGGGGACATAGTATGTGCTATTTTTTAGCCTTCTATTATATTTTCAACACCAAATATTGTATTAACATTTGCTTCAAAGAAAAATATATTTTATCTTTGATGATGGTGTGTGTTGTTGCAATATCTTCCACACATGTATTCTCACCATCGACTCCAAATAAGTTCATATTTATTTAAAATAAAAATAAAATAAATAAGAATTATAAATATAAAACAAGAGTTTTATTTTAGTTATTTATTTAAAAAGATAATACTTCGCATGAAATACAATATACCAAATTGAAAGATAACACACTAAAAGTTAAAACTATCCTACCAAAAAAACATACTAGATAGCTTTTTAATATATAAAATATTAATCAAGTTTTTGATATGTCAATAAGATGTTTAAACATATGATATGTATATGAACAATGATCTTTTGTTCCACATCTATAATAATTATTTTACTTAGGGTTTATTTTGTGAATCTTTCTCCTTTCCACACTTCTCATTATTTCTTGACTTCTTAAAATTCAAGTTGTTATGAACCCCATGATACCTACAAATTATGACCACTCTCATAGTCATACCTATGTCCACATCCATGCACGATCATGCTCACAATAATAAGATATTTTAATATTCACTTCAAGGGATGGCTCTGAATGAATTGATCTTAATTGATGATTTTTTTTTAATCAAAAGCTTATTATTTTGCTTAGCAACAAGAAGACATAATATCAAATTAGGATATTTCATAGAACTATGCTTATGGTATTCTTGTTATAGGAGCATATTAAAAGCTTGAAAAGTAGTTTTAGTTTTCTCTAGCAAGCCTTCCTTAGCAATATTTCTTTGTCTAATTTTAATTGAGAATCATTCAAAATACTTTGATTTTATAATCTTGCAACTACAAGTAAATCCATTTGCAACGAGCTCATGAAATTGTTATTTTCTTATGATGATCACACCTTTCTTTTAAATTCTTAGTTGCAAGGTATTCAATTTTTAATCCGTGATAGAGATGGTAACATCATTAGTTTAACACGATATTTTTCTTTAAGATTCATAGCATCTAGATAAATTTCAGAATTGATCTTAATTGATAGTTTTTTTAATTAAAAGCTTATTATTTTGCTTAGCAACAAGAAGACATGATATCAAATTAGGATATTTCATAGAACTATGCTTATGGTATTCTTGTTGTAGGAGCATATTAGAAGCTTGAAAAGTAGTTTTAGTTTTCTCCAGCAAGCCTTTATTAGCAATATTTCTTTGTCTAATTTTAATTGAGAATCAATGCAACATACTTTGATTTTATAATCTTGCAACTACAAGTAAATCCATTTATAATGAGCTCATGAAATGATTATTTTCTTATGATGATCACACCTTTCTTTTAAATTCTTAGTTGCAAGGTATTCAATTTTTAATCCGTGATAGAGATGGTAACATCATTAGTTTAACACAATATTTGTCTTTAAGATTCATAGCATCTAGATAAATTTCAGCATTAAAAGTCCATAGAAAACAATTTTTGCTAGCATATTAAAGCAACAAACTCAAGCTTTGTAAGATTTAACATTACCGAGCTTGCAGATGATAATTTTTTTAATAGTTATCAATTCTAGTAATGTGTCAGACTGGCAAAAATATAAATCATATCATAAAAACATTGTGTAATAATAAGATCTAAGATAATTGAGAAAATTTTAATTTAAAAACAATAAGAATTAGAAGTTAGGTGAAGATTACGAATTTGAATCACATGAACAAATATTTTCTTTATTCAAGTATCATGCACACATCTTCATTATAAAGATTTTGAGATTGTGGTAGCGGCTGTGGTTTAAAGGATTTTTTGTTTAGAAATACATCAAAATGATATTTTTTTATTTTTAAAAAATTATTTTTGAAATCAGCACATTAAAAAGATATGAAAACATAGAAAAAAAAATTTTAACCAAATAAAATTTAAAATTTAAAAGCACGCGGCAACAAAGTTCCCAAACAAACTCGAAAAGTCACATATGTAAAAACACTACAAGACATATAACAACAAACACATTTAAACTATATATAATATTCTTCATGAATAAAGCCATATTCGATAGACTTAATATAACGAATATTTGTCTTCTTCGAGTGATGAAAGAAATCATATAAATTTATCTTAACCGAGAAACTAAGAAATTGTTTGGGAACGAGGTGCAAACCGTGTTTCCAAAAAATTTAGAATTTCTTTTTTGCTAAAATTTAATATAATTTGTATGTTTTGAATCGTTTTGATGTACTGATGTCAAAAATAATTTTTAAAAAATAAAAAATATATTATTGGCATGTATTTCAGTATAAAAAATTATTTGAAAAACAACTACTACTACACTACCAAATATATTCTAAAAATCACAAGAACTTGTTTTGACACCAATCTTATAAACAAAATGAAATTAAGATTGGTTTAAAATTGAGTAAAAAATCAACCAAGAAAAGACAACTATTAATGTCAAAATCCAACGCAGTATGAATTGATAGGTTATGAAAAGCTCGCGAAGACTCTGTCTTTAATGCTACTGATTGGTCTTCCTGTCAGATTATTTCAAAAGAGCTTTTGAGCATGAATTTGAAAGTTGCAGCCTCCTTGTTCTAGCTCTCATCAAATCAGGATACAGGTACACCTCCACTGTTGCTGCCGATGACATGACAACCTCCCCCACCGGGAATCTTAAGGATAAATCTTGACGGGGGCTTCTGATCCTGTTTCTTGAGAAGGAGCCCGTGGTGTGATCATGACAGACATGAATGGCACGGTGATCAACGCTGAATGTGCTCAGCGACCACTACAACATGCTTTAGATGCCACGGTTGTTGAAGATTTTGCACCCCGGGAAGCTTACACACGGCTCACTCCTGCCAACAAGTGTTCTTTGATGGTGATGCCAAGTTGTTAATTGATGTCGTTTGCAACAAGCACCGAGGCTCACTCCATCCTTCAAGACACTGTCAGGAATATCAGAACTCCTAGTTTTATTATCTCTTTTCATTTTATGGAGAGGTTTTGTAATTAAGATGTCTTAATATAACATGAAAAGTCTTAATAGATCACATTGATACTCTTGTCTGTTGGGTTTGAGATAATTCGGAAGATCTCAACGAATTCCTTTTTAATTCAACCTGTCTATGTTAAAAGAAAGAAGGAAAAAAAAATCTATTGAGAAATCGATGAACATGCAAAGATGATAGAGTATATAAAAAGATAGTGTTTGGTGTGCTGTAAAATAATGAACTTAGATATGATAAATTTTTTTTTGTGAGATTGTTTGATACATCTTTGGATAATACAAAAATATATTTTGTCCTGTTCAAGAACGCAGAAATTTTAGTTTCACTTAAAAGGCCGAACAAGTTTATCTAATTTTCTACATAAGGATTAATCTAGTTGATCCAAGTTAATATAAAAATAAAAATTATTAATATTATAGTTTTAAAACCCAACTAAAGACTGATTTGAAACAAGACCATAGTCACTAGTTAAGTTGATAATTGATCCAGGTAAGTGTTAGGATAAAAATAATTATTATCATAATTTTAAACTCATACCGGGGATCGACTCAAGGCCAGACCAAGGTTACGAGTCGAGTTGACCATTGATTCAGGTCAATGTAAGGATAAAAATAATTATTATTATAGTTTTAAAACTCGACTCAGGAGTCGACTCGAGTCTAGGTACAAGTCAAGCTGACCATTAACTTGTGTCAATGTAAAGATATAAATGATTATTATGATAGTTTTAAAATCCGACTTGGGAGTCGACCCAAGAACATGCTCAGGTCACAGGTCGGGTTGATCATAGACCCGAGTCAATATAAAGATAAAAATATTTATTATTATAGTTTTAAAACTCTACTCGGGGATCGAATCAAGACCAAGTTCGGGTCATGAGCCAAGTTAACCGTTAACTCGAGTAAACATAAGGATAAAATGGTTATTACCATAGTTTTAAAACTCAATTAAGGAGTCAGCTTGAGGCAAGACCCAA
>Ga0325404_1001742_pt1 | contig 23088 bp, 16 predicted proteins | sample PopdelMetagenome_18_FD_205664 | JGI IMG/M metagenome (GOLD analysis project Ga0325404, IMG submission 205664) | Populus deltoides microbial communities from Bellville, Georgia, United States - Xylem-Control-R1 | ecosystem: Host-associated > Plants > Phyllosphere > Stem > Wood/Secondary xylem...
TTGATTTTCACGATCATACTACAAATTTATTTTATTTGTGATAGTTATGTCAAAATTATATTTTAGTGGTTCTGATGACCAACCAAATTTTGGCGTCGTTGCCTGGGAAGTTTTCATTTAATTTTTCTTTAAATAATGAATTGATTTATGCTAAGATCTTCTCGTACAAGTGAACTAGTTTTTGATCCAGAAGTTGAGAGAACCACATGAGCAAATAGGAAGGAAAATAGACAAGAGGGGAACTTGCCAACCTTAACGCTTTCAATTAGATATTTTAAAAATAAAAGAGAAGCAGGATTCTCTAAAAGCATGGCAGAACATAGAATATTAAGGGAGTTAGCAACTCCCAATGTGAACCAATAACCTTTGTGTATTGAATTTTCAAAAATTGATGTAGCATTTTAAGTTAAAATCTGGTTTGATTCATTTACTACCAACTGTTCGAGGTCTTACAGTTAAGGACCCCTATAAACACTTGAAAGAATTTCATGTTGTTTGCTCAACCATGAAGCCACAGGGAGTGATAGAGGAAAATATTAAATTAAGAGCTTTCACGTTCTTATTGGCTAACAAAGCAAAGGATTGGCTTTACTACCTTCCTTCAGGATCAATAAGAACCTGGATTGACTTGAAGAGAAAGTTTTTGAAAAACTTCTTTCCAGCTTTCAGGGCTGGAACAATTCAAAAGGAAATTAGTGGGATTCACCAAAACAACGAAGAAAGTTTATATGAGTATCGGGTTCCTTTTAGTGAATTGTGCGCTAGTTGCCCACAACACCAAATTTCTGATCAATTATTGCTGCAATATTTTTATGAAGGGTTGTTACCAATGAAGCGAAGCATGATAAACGCTGTGAGTGGTGGAACACTTATAGAAAAGTCTCATGAAGAAGCAAGAGATTTAATTTCTAAGATGGTAGCAAACTCAACAATTTGGAGTCAGGGTAGACCACATGCTCAGAAAGGTAAATGAGGCAATGCATTCCAACATTAAAACACAACTTTCATAACTAACTTCTTTGGTTAAACAAGTAGCTTTGGGAAAGGTTAAATAGTCCAGAGTTTGTGGCATTTGTACATTTTCAGAACACTCCATTGATATATGCCATAGCTTCAAAAGAAGGCAGTTCCTCAAGTGAATGTGATAAATGGGTTTGGAAACCAAACGAGAAAGTACGACCCATATTGAAACCAATATAACCCTAGTTGGAGAGACCACTGGAACTTGAGATATGGATAGCCAAGTAACCAACAACAGTATTAGTCTTTTGGTCATAATAGACTAGCCCCTCCACTTAACAAGGCATCAAGTTCAGGTATGTCTTTAAAAGAAATTGTGAAATCTTTAGCCTCTATCACACAAATGTTCCAACAGGAAAAAAGAAGCGAGCATCCAAAATTTGGAAACCCAAGTTTCACAGATTACATCATCATTGAATAAACTTCAGACTAGTAAAGGGAAGCTACCATCTCAAGCAGAGATTAACCGAAGAGAGAATGCTAGTGCCATAACTCTTTGAAGTGGAAAGGAAGTGGTGCAGACTACCCTACCAGATTTGACAATATCTAAGAAAAAAAAATGGAAACAGAACCAACAACATTAGTGGCAGCAACTGAGGAGGTAAGTAAAACACTTGTTTTTACTATTTAAAAAATTTTGGTTCCTCCATATCTTGGTAGGTTGGCTATAATAAAAAAGGAAGATTTAGAGACCTTTTGAAAGGTGAAAGTCAATATTCCATTGCTGGATGCGATTAAGCAAATTCCATGATATGTCAAATTTCTTAAGGAGTTGTGCACCAACAAAAAGAAGCAGAAAAATGAAGAGAAAATTAGAGTGGGAGAGAATGTATCTGCAATCACACAAAGAAAATTGCCTTAGAAATGCAATGATCCAGGTATGTTGACTATACTCGGTGTGATTGAAAATCATAAGTTGGAAAGGGCTATGATTTATTTAAGAGCATCGATTAATGTTATGCCACTTTCAATTTATAATGTTTTGAATCTAAGTCCTCCAAAGGAAACAAGGGTAATAATTCAATTACCAGATCATGCATACCCTAACAATATTGTTGAAGATGTTCTTGTTAGAGTTAATGAACTGATTTTTCCTGTGGATTTTTACATCATTGACATGGATGATGAATTTGCTTCAACTTCAACTCATATATTGTTAGACAGATTATTTATGAAAACAACAAGAACTAAGATTCATGTGCATAAATGAACTTTCTCTTTTGAATTTGATGGAGAAATAATAACTTTTAACATTTTTTATGCTATGAAATATCCAGAAGATTTTGAATTTGTTTTTCATATTAATGTTATTGACCTTATTATGCAAGATAATTTTGAGCAGAATTTCATGGAAGATAAGTTGAACTTCATGTTACAACATAACAAGATAGATAAGGATGCTAGGTTGGAGAGTAATGAAGACATAAAAAAAAACAATTATTTCTTTGCATTAACTACCTGCAATGCCACATAGGTCGGTTAACTCACCTTTACAACTAATAGTTTCTTATGAAAGGGTTTTACCTTCTGTTGAACAGGCCTCAAAATTGGAATTGAAGTCTTTGCTCATACATTTGAAGTATTTGTACTTGGAAGAGGATGAAACCCTGCCAGTGATTATTGCAAATAATCTAACCAAAGTTAGAGAGGAAAAGTTATTGAGGGTTTTGAAGGAACATAAAACAACGATTGGGTGAAAACTGGTGGACATAAAAGGGATCAACCTTGTAATTTATATGTGTCATAACCCAATTTTGGCCCTTTGACTTTTAATTTAATTTTTACAGGGTTTAAAATGAAAAATTAAAAGATCAGAGAATTATTTCGATGAAAAGTGTGATTTGTCAACTTCCGTGAAAATTAAGGACTACAATGTGCTTTTATCATTCTATCTTTATCTTCAAGATAATCCCTATCTTCAAGATAATCTTTATCTTCGAGATAATCCTTGTCTTTAAGATAATGATAGTTATCCGCTTTCAAATTTGATTCTTAATAAAATTCAAACTTCAAAAAAGAGAATGAGTTTGATTGAAACTTGGTTTCTCACAAGCGAAGGGACTCTGGCACTATAAATACAGATCTCAGGGGGGAGAAAAAAAGGAGGATGATTAGAGAGGAACCCTAAACGACACAAAAAAAAAAACCCCAGGAGAAGACCATTACCAAAAACAGATAAAAAAAGAATACACAAGCGAACTAAGAACAAACAAACACAGGGGGGGAGACAGGAAGAATAAGAGAAGCAATCAAAGCAAAGAAAAGCAAAACCAGAGGAGAAGCGCACGAAGAATAAAAACAGAGAAGGAGAGAAGGTAGCTTTGGCAATTCAGCACACCTTCGCCACCGTCTTCGACTTCGCCTCCTGCACAGGTAAGTTCTTCATTTCCCTTTGCTTTGCAATTCTAATTGCATGGGTACTGTACATAGGCCAATTTAATTCACTACTTTTGCATACACGTGTGAAGCTTAGTCCTAGAAAAAAAAATATAAAAAAAACAGAAAAAATAAAAAAAAAACAAAAATGTGTATGCATGAATAAAAATAATGTAAATTTATTGGTTTATTCACTGACGCCAGAGTCAGGAATAAAAATACCGGTTTAAATTTATATTATTTTTATTCGTTGTATTTTATTTTATTTAGCTAGAAATATAAAAAATATTTGCATTTGTAAAAAATAAATTTATTATTATTTATTTATTCATTGGCGCCAGAGTCGGGAATAAAATAAAATATTGATCTAATTTATTTTATAGCTACGTAATATTTACCAACGCCAGAGTTGGAAATATTCGTAGTTGAATATTCACTGGCGCCAGAGTCAGGAATATTATAAGCAAATTTTCATAGCATAAACTAATAAACATTTAACAATTTAAGACGAAAATAGCAATGCAGCCTGCCTTAGGCAGGACGTTTAAGGGGTGATAATATCTTCCCTTTTACGTAACCAGTCCCGAACCATAGAATCTCTGTTGACCAGTTAGGGTTCCTAGTGACCATAATACTAGGTGGCGACTCCTTAAACAAAGACCATTCCCCATTAAAGAACAAGATGCCAGAAATCCGTTCTTTTCCAAAGATTTAATAATTTTTAATTGGTCGCCGCGATGTCCGGGGGTGACAATATGCATCAAATTTTACTTACAAGAGATGCTAAACTAGTAAGAGAGCCTTAGTATAAGCTGAATCCAGCCATAAAAGAGGTTGTTAAGATAAAGATTTTGAAGTTATTGGACCAAGTGATCATCTATCCCATTTCTGATAGTCAATAGGTAAGTCCAGTCCATATTGTTCCCAAGAAGACTAGTCTCACACTTATTTCCAATGAACAAAATGAACTCATTCCTATAAGAGTTAAGAATAGGTGGAGAATGTGTATTGATTTCAGTAAGTTGAATGCTAACACAAGAAAGGATCATTTCCCAACTCCTTTCATCGATGAAATGCTTGAAAGACTAGCTGGTAAGTTATTATTCTGTTTCTTAGATGGGTTTTCTAGTTATTATCAAATAGTTATAGCTCAAGAAGATTAGGAAAATAAAACCTTCACTTGTCCATTCAAAACCTTTGCTTACCGGCGTATGCCTTTTGGATTGTGTAATGCCCAGGTAGATTTCAAAGATGTATGATAAGCATTTTTTCTGACTTCATTGAAAATTATATTGAAATTTTTATGGATGACTTTACTGTTTATGATAATTCTTTTGATCAATGTTTAGATTATTTGGGTAAGGTTTTGAAATGCTGCAATAACACAAACTTGGTTATAAATTATGAAAAATGCCATTTCATGGTCCAACAGGGAATAATTTTGGGTCATGTAGTTTCGGCTAGGGGTATTGAGGTTGACAAGGCAAGGTTGATTTGATTACAAGCTTACCATATTCTACTAATGTTAAGGGAATTCATAGTTTTCTATGGCCATACGAAATTCTACAGGCAATTCATCAAAGTTTTTTCAAAAATTGCCCAACCCTTATAAAGGTTGTTGCAAAAGGATGAGCCATTTCACTTTGAAGAAGACTGTTGAATAGCCTTTGACAAAATTAAAGGAAAAGTCATATCATTTGCTATGAGTCAAGGACACTGAACTCCACCCAATGAAACTATTCAACCATAGAAAAAGAGCCTCTAGCTATTATGTTTGCATTGGATATCACTTTTGATCATACTTTTTAGGATCTAAAGTGATTGTTTTTTCAGATCATGCAGCCCTCAAATACCTATTGGCAAAAAAGGAATCCAAATAAGACTTATATGTTAGATTCTTTTATTGAAAAAGTTTAATTTGGAAATCAAAGATTGAAGAGGAGCAGACAATTTTGTAGTAGACCACATGAGTAAACTTGTACTTGAGAAAGAATCATTAACAATTTCAGAGACGCTCCTTGATGAGTAGCTTTCACGTTTGTAAGGTAAGGAACCTTGGTTTGCTAATATTGTAAATCTCATAGTTACTGGAAAATTACCTAATGATTTGAATAAAGCAAAGAAAAATAAAATTAAAATGACTCTAAGTATTATGTATGGGATGAACCGTACATTTGGAAAATATGTTCTGATCAGATTATTCGTAGATGTGTACCTGATGATGAAATTTATTCCATTCTTTCTTATTGTCATAGCTATGCATGTGGGGGGCATTTTGGACCTGAGCTTTTGATCTTTAATGTATGAAAATTTCAATTTAGTCCCTAATTGAATTTTATTTTCAAAAATCCTTTCAATTTATCCTTTGGCCCTTCTCATTTAAGCCCTTGAACTTTTGCATGCGTTACTAAATGGTCATTGGCTCTTTGAATTAAATGTAACTTCACCCGGAGCATCATCTAATCTTAAAATTATCTTTAATTAGGTCCCTGAATAAATCAATCATATACCTCCAATTCCAAAAGCTTTTCTAATCTTAAAATTATCTTTAATTAGGTCCTTGAATAAACTTCACCCGAAGTGGCAACTAATCCCTAGACCTTTGATTCTTTCAATTTTGACCAATTTAACTTTTAATTTTGATTTTTATTTCAATTAAGCCCTGATTGAATCAATCAAGCCATTCCAAGTTGTTACCGATTTCATTTAGGTCCTTGGTTTTTCAATTTATTTAAATTTTCTCCAATCTTTGATTTTTCTCTTCAATTAAGTCCTCAAATTGACCAAATTGTACTTCTCAACTTTGCCATATTTTCCATTTTGATCCTTGGTTTTTCAATTCTTCCCATTATGACCAATTTCATCCTTTTCTTCCAATTTTCTTCAATTAAACAATAAACTTCCTATCCATTTTGATTTCTTACTAGCTACAAATTAAATTCTTGCATTTTTCCTAAAAACAATTTTTTTTAAAAAATGAATTTTTTTGAAAGAAACATTTTATGAAATTTTTAGAAAATTTTTGGGGTCTAAAATTAGGTTATAATAAGATTGTTTCTTTTCAATTCTAACTATAATTGATGGTTGCATTCTTAATATACATAAAGCGATTGTTTGATTAAATAGCTTAGAAATGCTAGGCTATATTTAACATCTTAAATGCTATTCCAAGTTATCCAGTATGACAACAAAAAATAATTTTAATTGCTTCAAAAAGGCATTCAAGTAAATATGTCTCAACAACAACAAATAAGTTTAGTTAGAGAAGCCATTGCAAATCAATTATGAAATGATTATAATAATCATTAAGAATTTATTGTATCTTAATTAATATTGTTAATAGGTGTAAAAATAAAAAAATAAGTTTTAGTTAGAGAAGCCATTGCAAATCAAAAAATAATTTAATTGCTTCAAGAAGGCATTCAAGTAAATACTCTCTATCAGTGAAAATATTATGTTTTTTTATATTTATTTTCTGTCTCTTTCAATTTGATAAGGTGAAACATTCTCTCAAAATAATGATAAGAAAATATTTGTGTATATCAAAATATAAAGAATATTATAGAAAATAGGTTTAATTTGAACTCGATTTATATTTTGCTATTTTTCTCCAAATGAAAAGCAATATAATATGAACATTTTTCCAATTTTTTGGGTTGAAAAAATATTTTGTAACTTTAAAAAACCATATTTTCCTATTTACTATTAGAGAAGAAAAACTAGAAAAAGAGAACAAAAATGAAAATGAAAATATAAAATTATTTTGTGTTACTAAACATGACCTAAGTTTAGCCATTTGGTTTTTCCATGTCTTCTTTTAAAAATATTAAAAAAATGTTTTGAACTCTTGCATAATGGGTCAAACCTCTCACTTATTATAATAGGTTCATTTTTCTAAGAAAACTTTCAAGTGCATTTTTTCTTCTTTCTAATTGTGCCATGTTTTCTATATTTACATGCATATAAGCATTTTCAAGTTTACATCTCATTATTTTTGAAAAATCCAAAAACATAGTTTCATTACATTGCATGTGTGTATCATGTGGTTTATATTCATAGGGTACGCCACAAGTGAGGTTGGCCTAAAATAAAATGCATAGCATAGCAAAGGTAAACATATCAATCCTTTAAAAAAAACTTTCTATTTTTAGATTTCTCTCTTTTTTAAAAGAACAAAAAGAAAATTGTAGTCAATGCATTCAGACCCTCAACATTGATGTTAGTATGGTTTGGAAAAAGTTTGATGTTTACATTTTAAGTGTTTGCTTCTTCTTTAAAGCATATCCATCCATCCCTAATTAACATACCAACATGCTTTTTAAATGAATCGCACGTCTTAATGTTGTGCCCAATTACACATGAATAGTAGTCACATTTCTTCTCAAGTTTGTACTAGTATGGGTAAGGTGCTTGTAAGGGATGTAGGGGACTTGATCCACCTTAATCAAGTGTTAGTATAACTTGGCTAAATGCACTGAAAGGGGTGGTAGTTTTTCTTGATTTTAGCTTATTTTCTAGGCATTTCAATGATAAGGATAAGGTTGAGTTTTATGGTGGTATAAATGTTGGTTCAAGTTAAAATGTTGGGTGTTTTGGTAATAAGGTTATTGATTGTTTTGAAGTGGTGCCTGGGAAAATATATTGGTGATGATTGTAGTTGAGATGGTTGATGGTGTGAGGTATGTATGATAAGGTGGAGGATATTGTGGAAAAATAGAGTTAATCATATTGCTTTGAGAAAAGTGAGGGTGAAAAGGTCTCACATGGTTGTTTCTATATCCTTTTGGTTGATTAGCCACATGATACACTTTTCTTTCTTTCTTTTTATTAAAATTCTCTCCAATTCTTTGAATTAGATTCAATTATTTCGCTAAATCTACCAGCTTTAATGATATGCTCTACTCTTTCAGCCACAGGTACAATCTTAACAAAACTAACAAATCCATTTCTCAATAAATACTTATAAAATGGACTTTTGAAAAAATAATAAAAAAAGAGACCAATTATTTTTCCAATAGAGGTGATTGGATATAAGTAGCCATTTCTCATCAATACTGAGCATATTGTTTTACAGATTCTTTGGCCTTCTTTTCCAATACCTGTAAGTTTGAATGGTCAGGGTGCTACCTCTATATTGAAATTGTATTGGCATATGAGCATCAACCAAATCTTTCCATTTCTTGATCTTGATCCCATACAACCTTATATACCAACAAAAGGTAGCACCACTTATATTTTGATGGAAGAATGGATAAGAAGCTTATCATCATTGATCACCTCTACCATTTTACTATAGTAAATCCTTAAGTGGGTCTCGGGGCACTCAACACCTAGGTACTTGCTGAATTTAGACACTTTGAGCTTTCATGGGACAATTACATCCTATACTAGGCACATCTTTGAAGCCTTTACAAAATCTTATAAATCCAAACCTATAATTTCTCTTAGACATTCTACAATTCACAAGAATTTTTTAGCCCCCATCTTGTTCTTAGGTTTTTCATTCACTACTTTATCTATAGTAGGTTACAAAAGTAGGGCCAACCCTACCTAATGATAAAAAGGTAATACCAATAGAGGATAAGAAGCTCTTGGAAATTAAGCATTAAAGGCACTCTCGGGAATCCAGTATAAACTATAACCTTTTGATAAGTATCCCTATCAGATGTGAGTGAAAACTAGGTGGCACATCTAGAGTTCTAGGAGCAATAAAGATGAGCTATAGGGTATACTTTTCTAAATTATTCTCTTTGTTGGAAGGCCATTCCCTAAATGGCCTAGTTAAAAGGCTTTGTTTAAGCAAACTAATGAGTCTACTATCTTGTTTCTCATATGTTTTATTTCCTTCTAGTAGTTTTGCTCCAAGAAAGTTTGGTGTTGTAGGTGCATAGGGGAAGCTTGGTCTTTGGAGGACAATTTATGTTTGGATTGACTATGAACATACATATGAACATACATGCTAAAATAAATGAATACTCAATTGGATTGAATATGAAGTAGCATTTCATGAGGGGTGACGAGAGTTGTTAAATGCTTGAAGCTAATTAAGAACCCCATAATCACTATGATTTGTAATTTTTATAGAGGGAGATTTTGTCTAATTTTATAGTAACCAAACTTTATGGGTATGCCTTTTAAAGATTCAAGGTCTAAATGTTTTCTTATTGGTCTAATGTATCATTAGGTCACTATCATGAGTAACTTCACCGAGCATTTCTTGTTTTCATTTTAGATAAATGTAAACTCCTAAAACATGAATACATGAGATTAAGTAAAAAGAGAATAACTCTAGATATTGGTAAAAACCCGAAGATAGGCCAGATTGTAAAATTCTAGACATAATATGCACTAGACCTTAAACTAAAAATTTAGGTTTCCAATTGAGAAACTTTAGGGTAAATGTCTTTAAGAAAAATATATTCAATGATGCTAAATTTTATAGGGAACAAACATTACTCCATTTGGAGTTATAGAACTCCAGATATGGATACAACACTTGGAAGGGGTCAGGCTGTACATTATAGGTCAGACCCGCGTACCATTGTATTTCGACAAATTTAAGTGTGTAAATGGCAGAACTAGGTTTAAACCTCCTCATCAAAGTTGTGTAATTGTGTCTTAGCCTACTAAAGAAATAAACCCCAAATAAAATCGAGTTCTACAATTATAGTGAGGGGAGAAACACTAAATAGTATTCTATTGCACTTGTCATTTATTGTTTGAACATAATTAGTTTTGATATAAAGTTAAAAGAAGTAATTCTTATGTAAAGAATGAGTGTGTAAACTTGTTAAAGAATGTATTGACAGAAAATATTTGTATTGTTCATGGGGGACACTGGTATAAGATCTTCTATTGGAGGAGCTCACTCAACCAGAGAAGGAGGTAATGAAATCTCGTCCACAAGGAATGAAGTTATATATGAATTTTTGAATTTATGTTGAATGCTGAAACATGAAAGTAATGTGGATCAATTATGAATATGATGTATGATTAATGTAATTGAAATGCCTTCATAACGAGCGAAAGACCAATGCAGGAATCATTTTTGAAGTTATCGGAAATCGATGAATTTAAATTGCTTACAACTCATAAAGTTAGATCTGAATTTTTGGATTAGTGATGAATATTGAACATAATAGTAATATGGATGAATTATGAATATGATGTGAGGTTTAATGAAATTGAGATGCTTTCACAATGAGCGAAAGTGAATATTAAGATTGTTTCTGAAGTCTTATAAACCAATAAATTTGAATAGCTTTCGAAATGAGTTATATTATTGTGAATGTATATGATACCGATACTGAAAGGTGAAATGCATATATTACGTTGAGAATGTTTTTGAGGTCAAGATGACACAAAATGGGTAATAAGGTGAATGATCTAGGTGGTTATAAAGATTTTGAGATGAAGACAATTGTCGATAACTTGATATATTCATTTATAGAGGAAACTCTATTAAAATTTTGGTAGAAATTTCAGTGGACCTTGCATGAATTCGATCTCAAAAAGTAAATTACCATGTTTTTTCTATCTTATGATTGATGTATTGTCCTGGTAATTGAGATGTCACAATAAAAATGTTTATCGTAGATAAATTATTGAATATATTAATCCATCCATTTTGGTAATAAAAGCAAAAATTTTCATTCATTAAAAAATATGGGAAATGATTTAGCATATTGTCCATACATTATGAGAAGGTAATTTGAAATCTATTTTCATCCAAAAAATATGAAAACAACTCAATGCATTAACTCATATATTTTGAGAAGAAAAGTTCAAGATTTTGATTCATCCAAAAATAGAAAGAAATAGTTCATTAATTTAACATACAAATCAACTCTCTTTTTTTAATGTTAATCGACTTACTCTTAAGAAGAAATCTACACCACAAAAGCTTTATCATAATGAACTCATGACATTTTCCTAAGTAAACCTTAATAGCTTGTAATGAATGGGTTTCTTGTGAAAATGTCTTATATTAGGTAGTCTATGTTGAAATTCTTTATTCAAACAACACCTTTTAATTCTTTGTTAGTAGTTAGACTTTTATTGGAATTGTTCTTGGATATACCTGATGATCTTGATTATTTTGCACATCAGCCCAATATTTCACAAGAATAGGTCTTAGGGGAAGGTTTTAGTCATTATATGGAGGTAGGTTTGCTAACCTATGGTCTAAAAAGGGATCCTTTATTGCTTAGATAGATAATCTTTAAAAGGTCGACCCGATGCCTAAGGTGTGAATATTATAGACTGAGGTAATGCAACATCAGCTACTAATCACAACCAAGTACACTTTCAACAAGAGTTTAAGGTTTCATGCATGCTAGTCCAGGGTGGAACCCATAAAAGTACCATTAATTCCTCATACAAACCTAAAGTGATGCAAATGAAAATGACATGTAGTAGAAGCATGACACAACTCCATATCCAATTCGATATGTATGATAACAAGATATATGAAATTAACAAATAAATAAATAATTAAGAAAAAAAAAATCACAAAATATAGGCAATCACATAAAAATAAAATGCATAATAAGCCAATCATTTTCAAATAAGCAAAACAAAGTGTAGCCCTTAATAAATCCCTAGTGGAGTCGTTATTTTCACAAGAGACATCTAGGTGAGTTAAGGGTAAAAATAGATAAAGAAGTCGCTACCTAGTTTTCTTGTAACTAAGAACCCTAATAGATCATTCAGAGGTTCTAGGCAAAGGGCTGATTATGCAATAATGAAGATATGGTCACCATATTACATCTACCTAAGGTAAGTTACGTTTTGATTGTTTTAAAATGAAATCTGTATGTTATGCTTGGGAATTGCCTAAACCTAATATTTTTTATTTTAAATTAAATAAGAAAGTGATTTTGGATATGGGCTAAAAAAGATATAATCCCCACTTTAAGGAAAGAACAGATTAGACTTGATATATAAATAATCAAAATACCTAATAATCAATATCCAATGATAAAAGTCAAGAACAAGTCATTTAATCCTGGGTTGAGTTCTTGAAATAAATAATAGCAAATAACAACACCACAAAATAAAAATAAAAAAATGACAAAAATATGTATTTATCAATTCAAATATACGATAATCAACATCCAATTATAAGAGTTGAGAATGGATCCTCTAATTCTCGGTTAAGATCTCAAAATAAATGACCAATTATTTACAACTCAATAAATATAAAAACAACATCACAAGAGACAGAAACATACATTACCAATTCAATTATCCAATAATCAACATCCAAGGATAAGGGTTATTAACAAGTCATTTGATCTTTGATTGAGTTCTCAAAATAATGGCAACTTATATAATAAATCAAACACATTATTTTAAATTTCTAAACTAAGGTCGAAATTGTTATTCCTTGGAAATTTAACACCATAAAAATAAATACTCGACAACATCATACCCTTATGATTAACACACAACAACTCAGACAATCACAAATATCCATACAATTCCTAAAAATCAATGATACATTTAAAATTATTCATAAAAATTATCTGGGGTTTAAAAATAACCTTTGAGAACTAATAACATCAACTAGAAATTGTTGAAATTAACCTGGATAACAGTAACCTACATGAATAGTAAATGACATGTTGGGTAGTGACAACATATGGATTCCATATGTTGAATTTAGACCAGCAAAAAAAACCCAGAATCAGTTAAAATTTTGCGTTGATTTGGATGTTGTTAGTTTTGGGTTGATTCAAGCTATGATTAAAGTTGATTTTGGGACTAATTCAAGACTAATTCATGGTGGTGTTTGGTCATGGGTTAGTGGTTGTGGTTTTGGACAGTATAGGTGTGGCAGTGGCGATGCTAAGCTATAGATCAGTGATGGATTAATGGTTGAGACTTGGTTCAGTCTATAGCTGGTTGAATTTTTGAAATAATGATAGCTTATATAATAATTCAAACACAATACTTAAAATTTCTTATTTGGGACCAAACTATTATGCCTCGTATATTTAAAACCATAAAAAATAAATCCCTAACAGTATTGTACCCCCAAGATTAACACATTGACTTAGACAATCACAAATATCCATACAATACACAAAAATAAAAATTCAAAACCATCAACGATACATTTAGAATTATTCAATAAAAAAATAATTTAGAGTTCAAAAATGACCTTTGAGAACTAACAACAACGACTAAAAGCTATTGAAACCAACCCAGATAATAATAACATGTATGAACAATAAAGAAAATGTTAGACAATGATTTCACTTATTGACTTTGGACCTAAAAAAAATAGAATCAATCAGAATTTTAGGTTGATTTGGTTGTTATTATTATGGGTTGATTTGTGTTATGACTGAGGTTGATTTGGGGATTAATTGAGGTTGTGATTGAAGTTCATTTTTGTACCAATTTGAGAATGATTTGTTGTGGTATTTGGCTGTAGGATGGTGGTTTTGGTTGTGGTTTTGGTTAGTATAGGTGTGGAAGTGGTAGATTAATGACAGATTAATAATTGGGAATTGGTTCGATCTGTAACTGGTTTGGTTTTAGTTGAGGGTTTGTTAAGGCCGTTGTTTGCTACTATGGAGAAGAGACTCTAATAGGTTATTGGGACTTTGACGCAAGACGTGGAACAATGCTTAGTTGCATTGGGAGGTTAACAAAAATGAGAGTTGTATATGATCAGATTATGGTGAAAAGGGAAAGGGAAAAAGAGTGATTACGGTTGGTTTTAGTTTTGGAAAAGGGAAAAGTTTTTTTTAACGGTTTGTTTTTTCAGAATTTTTTTACTAACTTTTTATTTCTATTTTATTTCTTATTTTTGTGAGAGCGATTTTTGTAAAGGGATTTTTGGTTCTTTTTTTGTGAGAAACATTTTGTCTTTTCTTTATATGTCCTCTCCTCTAATATCTACTCTAAGATTTTATTTATAATATTAATATGTAACCTCCCTAAATTTTAGCATGCAAAACCCCATGTCTATTCCATAGGGTAACCAAAACCATGACAAAAATTTTTTGATGGCATTAGCTACATATGTTCTATCCAAATTTCTATCAAAATTTTAGTAGAGTTTTCATTATAGTAGAACTATTCCAAGTTATCGACACACTTCTATACATCCCAAAACAATGGCATAATCATGGTCCAATCATCTTGGACTTTTCCTCAAACTCATTTACAACTATATCATTTAAAAACAACAATTCTATGTTGAATACTTTTCATAAGAATTAACTGTATTACACACACACACACATCCATCATCAAATACATTTATATTTGGTTCACTAAGATAATTTAATGCATTACAAGTATTAGTTTCATAAACATCTATATTATACTTGGTTACATAACTTAAAAGAAAGTTAAGTTAACAATATTTAAATACTTACTTAAGTTTTGCCTACGAATTACATAGTTAAACCTAATACAAAAGAAAGATAATCAACTAAAATCTAATGATCCACTCTAGGATTAGAGGTACATGTTATAATTTATTAGGGGTGATCATTTTCGGTTTGATTCGGTTTTTACCTAAAAAATAACCAAACTGAATTTTTTTTAAAAAAAACTGATACCAGTTCAAACCAACCAGTTTTGGTCCAGTTTGATTATTTTAGAACAAAAACCAAAACCCAACCGATTGGTTTTGGTTTGGTTTCGGTTCGGTTATTTTATATTAAAAACCAAAAACTATAATGTTTTTTGGGTTTTTTTTTTAATTTCTAATGGGTTTGGTTTCGATTTCTCTCGATTATTAATTTTGGTTCGGTTTGGTGTTTTAACTATTCTAATCTGTTTGATCAATTTTTTTTCACAGTTGGGTTTTTTCGGTTATTTTTTTCCTGTTTTTTCGGTTTAATCGGTGCTTGGGTTTTTTTGTTCACCCCTGCAATTTATACAATGTGTTAGAAACTTAGAATACATTAGAAGGATTTAATTATTAATCTCATACATATCTAATTTATCTATGAATTCATTCTTTTAAACAATTATAGTTCATTTCCATATTCCAATTCATAAACACCATTTTAGGTTTATATTTTACTCTTAATGTTAAACTTACTAAATAATCATACAAGTCATGGTTACCGACATCTTCCAAGAAGTGATTCAAATAAAATGGTTGACTAGTCTAAACATTTAATCTTGATCATCCAAACATGGATGCTACTAGCCCTAGTTAAGATCGACTGGTCTACATATTTAATCCGGTCATCTAAACATGGATGCCACTAGAATCTTATGTCTGGCCTCTCTTTTTTTTAATGTACTTTCAACCCCTTAAACTTATAAAAACAATATATCATTTCATTGTTTGTTTGTTTTTTAAAGTTTTTTTTTGCGGGACATAAAAAAATTATCAAACTTTTAAAAAATAAGCACTATATTTTTATTTCCACCCTTGTTTTTTCTTTTTTATAAAAAATAAAATTTGTTGTTCAAGATAAAAAGAAAAAATCTCATGCACCTGGTTAGCTTATAATTAAATGAAAAACAATTTTGGAATAAACATTTGTGAAATCTAATAGGGTGCATTACCTGGCTTGCGAGTTTAGCAAGTTAACCCGAGTTAACTCGGATTTTTATCCTTTTTAAATTGAATATTTTTATTTTCAATTTTATCCTTCAGTATGAAGTTAATTGAGAATTGTCTATCATGATTTGCTTCGATTTGATTTTTATAGGTTATCACAGTCTTATAACTCAGGTCATAAAAAATGTTATCCTATATGTGTTAGATTTTGAATTCATAATTATTATTTGTTCTCTTGCAAAACACATTAACAATATCATGACATTGTTTTTTGTTTTTGAGAAAAAAAATTAATTTGAACCTTCTTTCTTTTATGTTTTTTTTATGATTATCTAAATTAATAAAAAAATGATTCGACATAATCCGGTCTATTGCACATGTTGCGAGATCGTATATCTTAATACACATTTTTCTTTCAATTTTTTAATTTAATCTTTAGTTATTTTTAATAGATTTTTTTATATTTTTTTTATCATAGATAATTCTTAATTTATTGTGATTATAATTTTTTTTGTATAAAAAAACAAGTTGCAAATACTTGCATATTAATTTTTTTTGTGCTATAAAGATTTTTTATCCAACTTATGATGAAACGCTGACCGCATAGCTTATTGGCAACTACACGATATTTAACTTACCTTTTTATTATTATTGATTTATCAAAACAAAACGGAAACTGATTCTTGGATTCTTGTGCCCTTCATGATTTGTTATTTTATATTAGCGAGTTGAAAGCATGATAACATAATCTATACGGTAGAGATGGTAATAAATACTCATAAGTCAGTTTTTGGTATTGTCGCACGTGTGCGGCGTCACGACGATCGTCCTCCACACTCATTTGTGGTGTCTATCTGAAAAATATAGGAAGACAAGGAATTCTTGTCTCTTATTAGTGAAAAAATAGAATGGGAGTCGCTACCTATTGTTTTGATCACTAGAAACCTTAACTAGTTTTAGAGATCGGGTATGAGGATTGGTTGCGCAAAAGGAAGGTATTAGCACTCCAAATACGCCCTACCTAAGGTAAGCTGTATTATTTTAGTGTCTGATATATGCTATGATTTTATTATATTTCTAATTGTTGGTCTGTCTACGGTTTAAGAAAAGTCCTCCTCGATAAAGACATTTTTATCTTATCGGGTAAAACCTAACTCTCCTAACATCAACAAAAGAACTATCTTTTTAATATCAGTAATACGTTTTATGTAAAAATTCGCAATCCCTGATACTAAAACAAAACAAAAAAAAATATTTTTATTGGATTTTTTGAAATATTGGCCAAGTTCTCGTGACTTTAATAAACTGGTTATTAAAGCCAAAATGCATGCTAAAACATTTTTTGGATTTTTCTTTATTGTATGAAAATACGATATGAATTTTTTTGAGATACTTGACCGTATGCATGAAAACAAAAATATATTTTTTTAATTTTTTGATAAAAACTGGGTATTTTAATACTAGATTTATATCTTTACGGTATAAAAATATAAACCAATATTAAGCAAAATTCAATACAAAAATACGCGGGAAAATCACAAAATTTCAAAAAAATCTTTTTGATTTTTTTTGGATTGGGCCTGACCCAGCCCAATCATTTTAGGATGGGTCGGCACTATACGGCCCAGAAAATAGATTTACTATCCACTGTTCACAGGCACTCTCCACTATTCATTTTGCATAACAATGGAGGTCATGGGGCCGAAGGAGAAGAAGGAGAAGCAGGAGATGCTTACAGCGATGAAGAGAAAAAGACTAGAGAGATATTACAGTGCTTATCTTCTTTTCTATCTATCTTCTGTTTTTCGGCTTTCCCTTTTCTTTTGTGCTTCATTTCTTTAGCTCTTTTTTTCTGTTTTGTTTTCTGGCTATGACGATTCTGCTGGTAGCTCACGGTGTTGGTGGTGGTGGAAAACTAGGGAGAGCTGTTTGGCTGGTGGTTCTTCTTCCTTTTTCAGCGTTTTCTGTATTTCTCCTTTGTTTGGTTTCTAATCTTCTCCTTCTTTTTTCTCTCCTCCTTTACTCTAAAAACTTCTCTTCTTTGTAATGTCATCTTCCTTTTGTCTTTCATTTTCCTTCTCTCTGGTTTTAGAAACAATCTCCTCCTTTCAACTCGTCCTCACCTTTCCCCCTCTGTTTCTACTTCTTTCTCGTTTTGTTCATCTCTGCAAACCTCCCCTGTTTTCTTCTGGTTCTTTCTTCTACTTTTTTTTTCAGTTTGTTCACTCCTCTTTCTATTTTCGTTCTTCTCCTCTCTATCCACCCCTCATTTGGCTCCTCTCTTCCGTCGGTATTTATAGGAAAAATAAGGAGAGAGGTCTACTACCCCTGTCCAGTCATGGCACAGGGGTAAGGGGTGGTCGGGCGGCAGTTAGACAGCTACCTCAGGGTTGCTTGCAGGGCTTGTCCCCTCTGTATTTTTTTCTAATGGTAAGTGAGGGGTATAGGTTTTGTCAGGGTTCGGGAAAGTGGGGAGAAAGGGAGAAAAAAACAGGGGAATAAACCCCTTCTTCCCCTGCTTCTACGTGTGCAAAGGAAGAAGGAGAACAATGTCATTCAAAACGACACTGTTTCAAAGTTTTTTTTTAGGTTGGAAAAAAATTGAATTTGGGGAATAACCCAAAAATGGGTTATGAGAGTGATTAGTACTTAAAAGCGCATTTTTATCAAGGTTTTAGCACTTGAAGTATCAATAACTCTTTAACTAAAGCATGTTTTATAATAACAAGTCTGATACTATAAGATACCTTTAATTTATGGTAAATATTCATCTTAAATGCAGGCCTATCACATAAATGAAAGGATTGATTGATGAGTTTAAGTATGAAAATTGAAAGGATAAAGAGAGGGCCAAACTTAGAAAAAAGATGCTGGTTCAGTCCAAACTGGAACACTGTTCAGTCATTGGGTCATATCTGGAGATGTAGATCTTGGATTTAGGTCTGTCTTATATGGATGGAAAGCTAAGACATAGACCTAAAACTTTCATGGGAGTCCAAGATTTAAAAAGGCCGTTTTAAAGTCCATATTGTAGTAACAACGGAGAAGTCCAAATCTGTCCTACAGCCTAGACACTGTTCAGTGTTCAGCCCATATCTCGAGTTCTAGAAGTCCAAATGACCTCAACCTTTTCTACCTGGAAAGCTGAGACAATTTTCTAGAACTTTCATGATTTAAGTATGTTCAAATTATGACGTTATCAATGACGTTTTTGGCAGACAAGAAGATAAGGATTGTCACCAAGTCAAGATGTGGCCATCCACTAAACAATTAGTCAACAAATCAATAGTTTCAAATTTTTGCCTATAAAAAGAGGCATTTGCCATGTATTTAGGCATCTTGGTTTTCAGATCAAGATCATGCTCTTACTCTCTCTTTATATTTTGTAATGCTTAAGTTTTGCTTATGCTTTTCATATCCTTTCCTTGTTTATTTATGTTTCTCTCTTTCATTATGTTTAGCTAAGTTTATCATGTCAGGGTGAAAAGGGTACACTAATAGTGTAAGAATAAGTATAATATAAACTCAACATTGACCTTAATGTTTGATACTAACATGTTTTATATTTGTTATCTTGTCACTTTTAATACTTTGCTTGTTAGATGGTTAATCTAGATTTATGTTATATAACCCTTGGTACAACAAATACTTGGCATTTTTATAGCCTAACCGTATGGTATAACCGACACCTGTGCTATGAAAGGAACTTGATTTGTTGTTAACATAAGTTATAATCTTGAATGCCTGACAACATTTACAAGTATTAGCATTATTCAAATAAGATAACTAATATAATCATGTTAACAATTTATAATCTGATTGGAACCTCCTTTGTGTGTGGTTTCCAGTTGAGTAATAAAAAGAGTTTATACTATACTTGTTTGAAATACCATTAGTGGATCCTCTAACCTTGGCAATTATTTTATCCTTGTTTAATTTTTATATCAATATCACATCTCAAAGCTCTCTTGTTGGGTTATTTATTACTTCGACACTCCTGCACTTGGAAGAAGACATCAATCTTTTGGTTGTGTCAAAGAGGTATTATTTATACTCATATTTGAATTCTAAACTATTATTTTTATAGGACTCATTACTTGATGGCTGTGAGTTTCGGATACAAGAACTTGATCACATTAGGTTTTGAAAATTTATTTGGTGTATCCATTACCGAACACACATCTAATATAGTTAATAGGTTTTTCCTTTTTGATTTTACATTAAAAAAAATTAGAAGTGCACAGTGTTAATAAAAATAACATGATTGTATTCCATTTTCATGTAGATATTTGCTACTAACATCTTAGTGATTCTTATAGTACTTCATTGATTTATTATTTTTTAATGACTTAAAATTGAGAAATATAGTAATCTATCACGTTATAAAAACATGAAAAGATCTAAATTAAATAAATTTATTTACACTTAAAAGTTTTGTCCTATATATGATCCACTTAGGTTTTTTTTTTATATATAAAAAAACAATTTTATAGTGGAATTTCTCTTCCTAATAAGTGAAATACATATTCACGCGGCTTCGTTATAATATGTTATATGTGCAGGCCACAGGGGAAAAACACACACAAAAGATCGTTCCTCAAACTGGAAATCATGTTTCCTATTTAATTTTTAGCAAAACTCCATCCACTGTCTTAATTACGTTTCCTATTTTTTAGCAAAACTCCATCCACACTTATGTTTCATCAATGGAGCACTTGTATTTATACTCATGCTCCTAAAAAGAACATTATTAACGTAAGAACAAAGAAAAGAAAAAAAGGCCATCAAGTGCAAAACACGAACTCAAAGAGGAGCAAAAATGGACGAACTAAAGCCAAGCCCAGTGAACTCGACTCCCCTCACACCAATAGCTTTCTTGGAAAGAGCAGCTATTGCATACGCTGATTGCCTATCCGTCATCTACAACGACACCACTTATACGTGGTCTCAAACTAACCGTAGATGTCTCCAAGTAGCATCATCTCTATCATCCTACGGCATCGAGACTGGCCACGTGGTCTCCGTTCTGGCCCCCAACGTCCCTGCCACGTATGAGCTTCAGTTTGCCGTGCCCATGGCTGGTGCCATCCTCCACAACATCAACACACGTCTTGACGCACGAAATGTTTGCATACTCCTGCGTCACAGCGAGTCAAAGCTCGTTTTCGTTGATTACCTCTCACGAGAGCTCATCCTTGAAGCTGTGTCTTTGTTTCCTCCAAACACAAAACGCCCTACACTCGTCCTCATCACTGATGATGCTGACCCTGATGCAGACCAATCATCATCTTCATCACTGACCGGTCATTTTAGCTGCTCTTATGAGGACATGGTGGAGAAAGGTGATCCTGGGTTCGAGTGGGTCCAGCCACAAAGTGAGTGGGACCCAGTAGTCCTAAACTACACGTCAGGGACTACCTCGTCTCCTAAAGGCGTGGTCCAATCTCATAGAGGTATTTTCATCGTGTCCGCTGCAGCGTTGATTGATTGGGGAGTTCCAAAACAACCCGTATATTTGTGGGCGTTACCAATCTTTCATACCAATGGATGGAGCCATGTGTGGGGCATGGCAGCCGTTGGTGGGACCAACATCTGTCTCCGTAAAGTGGAAGCCCCGACAATCTACAGTTTGATCGATAGACACGGTGTGACTCACATGAGTGGTGCTCCCGTGGTGTTAAACATCCTAACAAAATCTCCTGGCGTTGAGCCCCTCAAGAACCCAGTACACATTATAACCGCTGGAGCTCCACCCCCAGCAGCCGTGATACTCAGGACTGAGTCACTGGGTTTTGTGGTGAGTCATGGGTACGGGTTAACTGAGACAGCAGGGCTTGTGGTGTCTTGTGCATGGAAACCAAAGTGGAATACATTTCCAGCAAGTGAGAGAGCTAGACTAAAAGCAAGACAAGGAGTTACCATGGCTGGGTTTACTGAGATGGACGTTGTGGATCCCAAAACAGGGGAGAGCATGAGACGAGATGGGGTTTCAGTTGGAGAAGTAGTTTTGAGAGGTGGGTGCTTAATGCTAGGTTATTTGAAGGATCCTTTGGGTACGTCAAAATGCATGAAGGATGGCTGGTTTTACACGGGGGATGTGGGCATTATGCACCAAGATGGTTATTTAGAAATCAAAGATAGGTCAAAAGATGTGATCATTAGCGGTGGAGAGAATATCAGCAGCGTGGAGGTTGAGTCTGTGTTGTATACACATCCTGCTGTTCATGAGGCAGCTGTGGTGGGTCGACCTGATGAGTTTTGGGGGGAGACACCGTGTGCATTTGTGGACTTGAAAGATGGGCTGAACCACGAACCTTGCGAAAAGGATATAATTGATTTTTGCAGGAACAATATGCCTCACTTTATGGTGCCGAAAACTGTGGTGTTTAAAGATGAGCTTCCAAGGACGTCAACCGGGAAGATTCAAAAGTTTGTGCTCAAGGAAATTGCTGAAGGTATGGGCCCCAAGAAGTAATTTTCGAAAGCAGAGTTGCATTGATCAAGTTGTGGTGATACCAACGCGGCTCTAGCAGCATTGATGGATATAGATGGAGTTAGGGTCATAGTACGATCGTAGCTATAATAATCCCGGTTATGATGAATTTTTGTGGGTGTTATATGATAGGTACCAGTCAAAGCCTTTAAGAAAATAAGAAAATATTCTGCTTAAGATAAGAATAAACCTTGTAATACTTTTCTTTTCCCCAACTTGCTGGAAACAATGATTTAAATACAAATAAAAACTTAACTACTTCGCTAATTAGAAGGACGTGGAACGGCTAGTTGACAGAGAAATAGCCCCCACTAATTGACATATTCCTTCTAACTTTATTGACCAATTCAAAAAAGCAAATTAAACAAAATCAGCAATTGTCCACAGCTGAATCCTCATAATACGTGTCCCAGCTCAACCCTCATATCTTGGATTCTTGATAGGCACCCTATTAGACCTTCGTGGTTTATCATTGCCCTTGTCTTGAATTAGAACCTTGTCCTCAAGGTTGAAGGACAGAAACTTGTCACGCAACTCCTGTGCATTTTCCCACGTAGCATCCTCCTTTGACAAGTGTTCCCATTGGACAAGGAGTTCCTCAACAAAAGTAGACCCTTTCCGCACCCATCGGGTTTCCAACACAGCAATAGGTTTTAAAACA
>Ga0325404_1001745_pt1 | contig 23082 bp, 24 predicted proteins | sample PopdelMetagenome_18_FD_205664 | JGI IMG/M metagenome (GOLD analysis project Ga0325404, IMG submission 205664) | Populus deltoides microbial communities from Bellville, Georgia, United States - Xylem-Control-R1 | ecosystem: Host-associated > Plants > Phyllosphere > Stem > Wood/Secondary xylem...
AGCCAATCATACTCATTTAACAGCCCGAATGTCCCAATATAGACTGGGTATTTTCAAGTTTCCATGCCAAGCATGAGCGCGCATTACAGATACTGCTAGTCTTCAAAAACTGAGGACGAGTTAGTATTGCAGATGGCTAGTAATTATGACAAAACTGAAACTAAAAAAGTGTTGGTACCATCATTTTTCGCTTTCTAGTTCACAACTACCTAAGCAACAAGCAAGAAAGAACGTGCTGGAAGTCGACGTGGTCAGTGCAGCAAAAAAAATTTTCTTCGAAAGGCTAGAAATTCTTTTTCAATGAAAGTGCTAATAATTTTCGTCAGTTTGAAGTTTTGAATCATGTTTTCACCAGATCAGGATGCATGCATCAGAAGAACCATTCTAGCAAATACATTAGCGGCAGGGAGGAAAAGACAAACCAAAAGGAGACCAGATAGTGCTTGAATCTTCAGTCCAAGATGTACAGGATACATAATGGTGAGAGACTCGTTGAATATAAACGAGGAAAAAGAAAGCATCAATCACGAAAGAAATATATCAACAACGAACCAACACCATCCCAGTTCAAATTACTATGCACGAAAATGATAGTCAATCGTGCACCTAAACAGACCAATTAAATGCTTTAATCCTTATCGGAACTAATGACCTAACCATAGGCAAGGCCCTCAGACTATCATTCCTAATATTTGTTGGAAACCACACTTATTTGACACCAATGGCATAAGCACCACATCAGGGTACATGGGCAACCATCACACATGGCACGTGATCGCAGCAGAAAAAATGTAGAAAAACCAATTTGAGATAGTTGATTACCGCCTTTGTAACCCCAATCTTGTTCAGTAGCTTCGACCTCTACTACCTCTATACCACCGCCTCCTTGGTCTCTCCAGCAGTATCCTGTGAAAACCACGCCCAGTTATTGCCGCAGAACCAGGAGGGCCAGGGCGGCGTGTCCCATAGTCGTCCTCATCCAATGAATCATAGTCTAGGTGATATCCATTACGAAAGCGGAAGCCACTACTCTGCCCTCTATCAAATGACCCCAGAGATAAGAAACCATCATCCAATGATGAATCAGAATCAGAATCGTAGTCATTATGAATGCCACGATACCCCGGCTCAATCACATAATCACCAAGCACCATTGCCCCAGGCGTTGATGACATAATTGTGCTGATTACATCATTTCTCTCCCTTTCACATTCAAATCTCTTCCATTTTTCTTTGTGTATAGGATCCACAGCTCGAGGTTGTGCCAATGGGTGCTTTGCCTTAACATGCTTCCTCAGCTGCTTATAAGTTCCAGCAAATGAGCACTTATCCTGCATGCAGGTTCTTTTCTTGGCATTGAGATGCTTACGAGCTGGTTCCACCACTGTCCAACCTTTAACCTGCCCTCGACAAAGTGGACATAAAAGCTCTGGAACCTCCGCCCTCTCATTGGCTGGCTCCACATGCAAAGCGGGTCTTGAATGATCCATTGAATTGCTTTCTTGCTGCACCCCTTCTGTAGGAGTTATTTTTGCATAAGCTTTCTTGTATTGTTCAAGACAGTTGGAAAAACGACGACTGGTGGCACACATATATGGACGGCAGCCCTTTTTATAAGAGAAGCAAAGGAGAAGCACTGCGTTGTGAGGATGCTCCAGACAAATAGAGCAGGTAGCACCTTCCCAATCTTTCTTCTCTGAAGCTTTTGAATGTTTTTTCTTCAAGTGGCAACTTTTAACAGCCTTCCGTGAACAAGGTGACAATGCATGTGGTGTCACTCTGTGCTGCCGGGAATCAGCCTTGCATCGCACCTTATTAACTTTCACCATTTTCAAAGTATACCTAAATTGAGAGAGAGAGAGATAGAGAGATCAGATAAAAATCATTCATGTGATTTATGTTACTGCAATTTCATCCAAATACATTTACCCTATGGCATGTGTTTTAGTATTTGTGTTTAATAATTCAGTTTTGTTCTATGTGGACCTCGGAATGCACAAGGTAACCACCATTCAACAAAAACCGATCATTGGAGCAACACATCAACATAGGTAAAAGGAAGCAGAACATGATGCCTTTTGCACATATATTTCAATGAAGAATGCTACAGGCACATCGTCCACTGAATGCAGAGATATATCAAAATAGATTGGTACTTCATTGAAAACTCAGATCTCAAAGTATTTGGATGTGTCTTCAGTTATTAGTATTTTGTGAATGACCAGCCCCAAAAAACATTGGACACCTTCAATTATTTATATTTTCATAAAGATCCCCGCTGTAAACATAGGATACCTAGCATATCCATCCACGTTCACTCTTGGCATCTGATTAAGAGTTTTACAAGGAAAGGAAACACAATGAAATGAAAATGACTTTACAATATAAAAGTTGACATTCATTGCAGCAGTTTGTTATAGTGGTGCTGCTGTTTGGCCCCATAAAAATTACAAGAATCATAAAACACTTCAAGACGCTAATACACTACAAAGGTCTAGCCAAAAGAATTTCTAACAACATACTGGAAACAGAAAGCGAGAAAGTAACATTTCCAAAGACATGAAGAAGTTGATTCAGAAAACAGCTGGACTTTATTAAAACAACTGGAACAACAATATAAAACAAAAGCATAATCTCAAAATAGCTCGTGCAAAAAACTTACACACACCTTCATAGCCTATTATCACCAATAAAGGATACATATGGCATCTCTAATCCATAAAAAAACTACAGAAAATTATTTTTCCCCTAAGAACACTGACAGATTGCTTGATCTCATGCAGACAGAGTTGAAAAGTAACAGAAGTTTTAAGGTCAAAATCCACCATCTTTTGCCTTTTTTAAATTATTAATTGTATTATATAGGCTAGCACCCTTACCTTAACCTAGATCGGACCTATACTAACCCTTCCCATCCAATATATTGGGTGCCAACCAGCTAGCCATATAAACTACCCACGAGACCTTAAAGCCCTGACCTCTTATCGAGGTGCTCCCAAAGTTGTCACTGAAACAAGTAGCTGTTGGCTTCAAATGCATGTTTACCTGCAAAGAAACTATTTTGAAATACACTTGGAAAACATATGTTAAGTAAAATTCAAAACTGTCATAAATCATGTGATAAATTTTTAATTAATTGAAGAGAAATTAAATCACTTATGAGAAGCAATTGTGGATCAATAGGACAAGTACCATTTAGATATGGATTTTTTAAAAACCACAAATACAGTCAAACTGCACAATAATAGACTGAAGTGGTGGGTTTCTATTCTTTTTCTGATTAAAAACAAGAGGAACAAGGACATAGGAGCATGCTTTGTAAAGTTCAAGAGCAATAATAACTGGTTCGCCTTTGCAAAACAAGTAACAACATAACCATTGTTAAACTCCATTTCCATCATCAACATTCCAATTAATTACAGACTATTTAACCAAGACTTAAGTGACTATTTGGAAAATGTCTGAGGTCAAGCTTGGCTCACAAATCTGGGTAAAAGAGGAGAAAACACATCAAAAGGTTTTGACAAAGCGAAAAAAAAAAAAAGTGAGAGCAAATGAATTTCAAGTTTTACACATCCAGACACTTGCAAATCATAACAGCACTTGAACAAAATGTATAGGTCAACCAGCAAGAACCTGCTCGACTTGCTTGGTAAATTAAGTCGACATCAAATGCAAGTATATCATTTGAAATCAACGCTTAAGCGTTTATTTAATTTTAAAAAGATGCCTAAATCATTGAATCATGAATCTTCAATGTCAAACCAATGATCGGTGCATCAGAACAAGACACGGTATCTAAGCTTAAATCTAACCTTGGGTTCATAATAAAAATAATATAGCAGTCCAAATGAAACAGGTGATCAAATTATACACGACAAATCAAAGCTACAAGCATGGTCCCAAGAAAATAAATTCGGGTTCTGTCAATTCCACAAGATTCAAACGATCGCAGTTAAAATGAAATCGGAATCCGAAACCCTAAAAATGAAAATTAAAATCGGAATCAGACATACCTGAAGGAGAGGTTAGATCAATTAAATAACGATTAGAGGGGGTGGATCGGATATATAAGGTCAGTTTTTTTGGGGTCGAAGGAGGAGGAGAATTACGGGTGTGGAGTAGGAGAGAGACACCCGTTCTTCGCGGTTACGTACGCCGTCCCTGCTCTGCTGTGTTGGGTTTCTCCACCTATTTATTTATTAATTTATTTAATGTATAGCCATAATTAGTTCTCGTAATTAATTTATTTCTCCCTGCTTTTCTTTCTCTCTCTCTCTCTCTCTCTCTCCCGCCCCATGTGATTGGTTGTGGGGCCACTGTCGACATTTTAAACGCTACCATGATATGGCCCTTTATCGATCTTCGTATCTACGCTTTTTCCACGTGAGAATGCGTGCCTACGGGTTTGACTTGGGCTGGATGGGCTGGGCGTTTTTGGTGTCTAAATATCTGGCCCTTTTATAGTTAAATTTGAATTTGGGTACTTAAAGGGCTGGGCGCTCCCCAGGATAGAAAGATTAAAAGTGTGGAAATGATAGTCTCGCAGGCAAGCCTATATTAGTTTGTCCGCTGGAAAAGTTTAAATTTATTTAGCAATGCACTAGATTTTGGCTGCTATCTGGGTCGGATAGGATTTTTTAAAAAAACATAATTTATTTTTTTAAGGTATTGTTAGCATAAAAAGAATTTAAACTATGAGTTGATATTATATAATAGATTATATTTGAGTAAAAATATAATTTGATTGGAGAAAATTTTAGATTGCATTTTTATTTTAATATCGAAACAGAAACATATTGAATCGTCTTAAATGAACTCAGGTTAAATGGTCAAATTAATGACTTGAATAATGAGATTGTGATAACCCTATAAAAATAAATCAAGATAGATTACGAAACTCAATTTTCAATAAGTTTAATATTAAAAGATGAAATGATAAAATGATTTAAAAAACGACTCGAGTCATCAAAACCGTAACATGGTTCATGAGACTAGAATAACTCTATAAAAAACAGATTAAAATAATTTATAAAGTTTAATTTCCAATAAATTTAACATTGAAATATAAAATTAAAAAAATATATAATTAAAAAAATCTCAATTCTCATAGAATAAAGCACTGGCTAGGTTTTGTTGATAATAGTGTAAACCAACACATCTCTTGGTGAATTAGCTGCCGAACCCAAGTTAACTTTGATCTAAATAACCAAAATAAACCAAGGGTGGGGAGAATAGCAAAACCCAACCAACCGGCCGGAAATTGAATATGATCAAACCATGAATGCCCAAATACTAGATGTTGAAGCACTAGATTCCAAACCAACCCGCAGCGCCAGTTTTAGCTGCTTGGCCGTATAGTTTCAATTGATGCGGACTATCCAATGGCAAGTAGTGGTGGTCAGCAAGGAAAACAAATCGTTTTGTTAATGGATAATGGGATTTAAGTTCATACCTCGCCGCTGAAGGAGCTTTAATTCGCTAGAACCAACCCAAACACGCATTTAGAAATCGCAAGTCTTAAACCATCATTATAGGTGCGGTCGCATTCCCGGCCCTGACCCTGTTTTGTGGATTGACCAAAACCTAAGGTTTGTTCGTTAATTAAAAAAAAAAATTATTTCCGTTTTTTATCTCTAGCTTTCGTTTTTTTAGTTTTCTTTTTTTAACGAGAAACTAAAGAAACGGGTAAGAATTTCATTAAGAAAATGAAGATTACATTCAGATTGAAAATTATATTAACTAAAACATCTTCATATAAAATTTAGAATAAAAAATAAATTTATAACACCAACTAAATATGAAAATGTAAAAAAAAATAATTTTAATATTTTACATTGTAAAAAGAAGCTTGTATATATATAAAAAATATATTATTCATTTTTTTAATTTGAAAACAGTGAAGAACTTGCAATAAAAAACCATGAAAAATCTCAGAATTGCGTGTTTCAACCTCATTACAAATTTGAAAAACTAAAAAAATAGTATGAAACTATTATATCTAAACAAAAAACTCAAGTTTTCCTTTTTTTTAATTCAGTTTTTTAGAAAATTTGATCATTACTCCAAAGCACATTCAAAGAAAGCAGTACAGATTGGAACCGCCCACCATCCAGTCTTGGTGCCACTAAGAAATGAAAATTATTGTGGAAAAAACCTTATCTTAAGAGAATATTCAAGCAAATCATTGTTTTTTGGATACAATATGCACAGAAAAACCAACAAAGGCAAAAATAAAATGATACTCACATTTGCTACAATAATGATGATATGTACAAAGACTGCACCCTTCCCTATTCTCACAGCAATTGCTCTCACAGAATAACAAGTTACAACCCTCCCCGGGAACATATAAACGGAGGCAAATACTTGCAATGCTGAACAAGTAGACATCAGGAATTTATTTTCTCCACAACAGACAATAACAAATTATCAATCCAAGCTGTTCGCTCTGTGATGCTGAATCTTCAGAGCAGGGAATCTGAGGATTGTTGTGTTCATACCATGACCGTAAAAATCCAAGCCCAGATCCCGCCCAATGCTTCAAATTCAATTCTGTGACAACAAGCATGCAGGCTTTTGGTCTACAAGTTCTGAATTGATGGTTGCTGCAGATCAAACAGTGTCCCTGAATATGTCATCCAACTTTTGAGTACGCAACATGAAATAAAGATCCCATTTGCTTCATCCTGGATATAACTGTTTCCAAGAGCAAACTTACCAAATGAGTAGGCGAAATTGACGGAATGGTTAAGAAAAAGAATAGAGTCAAGCTAACAAGAATAATCTCACACGCAGATTTAAGTCCAATGGGGCATAGAGAAATTAAAATTACTATTGAGAATGCTGATTACAGAAGGTCAGCCAAAATTATTTTGGAAAACTTCCTATAATACAAGTTTCATGACAAATAACTATCCTAAAATCTGTTGCCAGTCCAGTCAGGTCATGCAACAATGATCATAGCACCAATTAGAAAGTGTAAGATCTTGGGTCAAACTCCTATTATTGATTTTTACAGGAAAAAGAAAAGCACAAGGATTTCAAACATCCCAACCACAAGCACCTTAAGGATCTCACATTTGTCACTCGGAGACAGGAATGAAACCCTCCTTTAAAAACGGAGTGACAGTATTGTCTCTCAAATGGGGAGTCATAACACATTAATGTCTGGCTTTTCAATCAACATAACCATGCAGAGTTAAGAGAGCAGCTATCTTAAAATAAAGTTTAACTTACGTATCTCTCAGAATCAAAATGAACCAAAAACTGCTATGATCGGCGTCCAATATAGGGAGATGCTGAGCCCGAAGATGTTGGAAGAAGTTTCTTCACAAATGGATGATCTAAGAGCACAGCAGCAGTAGGCCGGTCATTTGGATTAACTTGTATGCATTGAAGGATAAAATCCCGTGCATCATTTGAGAGAGAATCAGGAACAAGTGGTGGAACACCTCTGCCAATCCTAAATAATGCCTGCATCTGTTGAGTTGCAGAAAGATAAGTTGTTAAAATTCAAAAATCAAACAGCATGTCATGTTGCAATGGAATGAATAAAAAAATTGGACAGTTAATGCATAAACCAGCTAATGCAAGAACACATCTACCAAGAAGTAGAAGTCTCATGTTATCAAAATCTCTCATGTGACAACATAATTATGATAGGATATAAAGATGTGTCAAAAATAGCACTCACGGATTCCAATTCAGAATATGGAATCTGACGGGTTAACATCTCCAACACCGTGCATCCCAGACTCCATATATCAGCTGGAAGCCCATATCCTTGGTTTTTGTTATTGACAACCTGCAGTACAGCGATCAGTATCAGAAATTTTTTTGCACAGGTCAGGCATGCTAACATTTGTCCAGAATCCAGTTGCAATTGTTTTGAAATTCCAAGCAACTAGAAGTCAGATAGAGATAATGGCAGCAATCAGGCAACGTTATTCACAAACAAGAGGAATGGTTAACCTAAATATTGCAAATCTTAAGGACAGTTCAATTTTACTTCTCCCTAAAATTTATACCTGAATAATAACTTTGAGCTAGAACTCAGACAACCCACCCAATAAGATACAAAGAATCCACAGATGATCTTCCTCTAATTTCTACAAAGGGAATTTAATTTAAGACAACATAAGGAGACACAAGGACAAGCACATGGCATAACTCTGTATAAGTGGGGGCAATGGACTGAGAAATGACAAATGGTAAAAATCATAATCCACATTTAGTGCAATACAGGATTAAGCCATGCATGTATAGATTCATAAGAGGCCAGGAAGTGAAAAAATCATCTCATCTAGCTCCTACTGCACAACACCACACTAGCCAAGAAATACCTACAGGATTTAAATTATGATTTTTCATCCTAAATGTACATGAGCACATGCCCTTTCAAATCCACACCCTCCCTTAACCAACCCAGTACCCGGCACCAAAGCCCCATCACTAAAACATATGTTCCCTGCAATTTCTAGTCTAGATGCGGTGCAAAAGCAAGTGGTGAATTGATTGACTTGCACTTTCACTAAAGAATGTTGATGACCAAGATGCTCCCCTTCTAGGGGGTTATGAAAAGTCAAAATTTTCTCCGATATTTCAACCCTGAAGTAAGGCTAGATAATCATGCAAGCCCCTAAATCTATCAACAAGCATCAGACAGCAGTGTTTTAAATCATCCACTCATGACAGCATACAGAAATCATATATTATCTACAAAGTCCGATGCTGCCACTGATAGATTCATCACAGAAGCTAAAGTTATAAGTGCACACCTCGGGAGCCATCCAGAATGCAGTCCCCTTGCAAGATTTAACATCATTCAGTTTTGTTGCCTGAAAAAGGAAATGGCAAAGATTATTAGAAAAGAAGTTTGCAGCCATTTATGAAGCCTATAGAAAACAAGATAAAAGATTGAAATATGAGGAAGAAAATAAAACCTTCGCCAAACCAAAATCTGCAAGTTTTACAGAGCCATTTGCATCCACCAATAAATTTGCACATTTTATATCCCTAAAATACAAAAAAATATATATATATATAATTGAGACAGCAAGAAATAAATCAAATGTGAAGTGCATTGTGGTTTGTACTTGCCTGCGCTCACATGTAAAACAATTGCCAATTTTATATTAAATTCAAGTCAACTTGAATGAACATCAATGGAGAAAATAAAAGGAAGATCTAGAAAGTGCATCAGTAAACAAGCTGTCACTTGATGTGGCAAGCCTATGCATGAAAGCAAGAGATGAGAAGAAATAATTAGAAAAAATTCCCGAGCCCAATGGTCATACAGATCTTTCATGTAAAGATCCAGATTCTGCAGATTTAGCATTGACATTAACTTCGCACCTTGGATCTGATATTGCACCAGCATAATTTGTCTTTGATGAGAAATTTAACCTCATTCCTTGTTTCTCCTAAATTCACACATCTTCCTCGAGTGTAGGTTTAAATAGGGAAAAGAGCTGAAAAACATTATCTAAATGGATTATTTTAGGGAGCTGCAGTATCATGCAAGAAGCCGACCACCCCTAAGTGTTGCAATTGAGACAAAGTTCCAGCAACATTAATGCTCTTGAAAGTTAATTCAGCACTCCTGGAATGCCGATCGATATATCGATGAAATTTCTCTTTCCCAAGAGCCCACAGAGAAGCGAATGGCCAGACAAATAGCTTAGTTGCAGGAAGATTCCCCAACTGAGAATAGGTCATGGGATCATCCGATCTATGAGAATCTCTCGGAAAGCCCTCATTGACTCAACCGATCAAAAGAAGGACCGCCTCTTAGAGGAGCCTCTTCTAGTTCTTGCATGACGATCCCTTCCCCTTTCTTGACGTGCCCAGAGGCCAGAAGCAAAATCCGTTCACGGTTTAAGGGTTGAGGTGCTAAAAAGTAATGGACTAGATTTGAAAAGCAGCATTCAGCGTATTATATTGGAGAAGTTGTTAGAAAGAATTTGGTACAGCAGAGTGAAAAACAACACTTTTTTGGGGCAAGGTAAACTGCACCTCCTTGGGCAAGTAAACCTAATGATTCTTGGAGTTTGCAAAATATATATATATATATATATATAACAATTGTCATGAAAGAACATTGACGTGAACATGATAAAAAAAAAATAGAGATGTCATAACAACTAATAACATCACATTTAAATTCATAATGCATGGCATAACAATTCACTCATATCACCTGTGGACCACATTCTGATCATGAAGATACTTCAAACCATGCAAAATCTGTCTTGTATACGAAGAAACTTGGGAATCTCGAAGATTATATCTCTGATAGAGTTTTTGAAGGGAGCCTTTAGTGACAAGTTCAAGAAAGATATACAGTTTTGATTCATCCTGTGAAAACAGATACAAGGAACAACATTGATCATCAAATTTCTAAAGAAAAGGAAATAAGAATACCTTGGTCAAGATAAGCAGTGAGAAAAGGTCATGAAATATATATACAGGGTGTCTCTAAGAATGTGAATTCACGATATTTAGCAAACTTGCCATGCTACAGAATATGTATAATCTATTATTCTCAACCCAGCTCAGTTTTAACCAGTTGGAGTTGGCAGTGTGTAATTATGTACCCTTTTTCGCTGTTCAGTTGAATCTAGAGCTAACTACATTTCAATTGTTTGAGAGAGACAAAGAAAGAAAAAACTTTTCAGATTAGTGAAAAATAGAAACAGATTAAGATAAAAGCAAGAATACCTTATCTGTGCCGTAATATTGAACAATGTTTTCATGTTCAAACCTACTTAAAAGAGCAATCTCCTGAAAAAAACAGGGAAAGTGCATGATCAGGTAAGGAAGAAAAAAACAGAGCATTTGGTAAGAGGAAAATTTAGTTATAGATCCCAAGATAATTTATTTTTCGTAAACAAAGGGCAGAGAATATAGCAACACCATAAAATAAGATCAAGCTTATCTCACCTGCTCAAGTTGATAAATACTTTGTTTCCCCTTACTTCCTTGATCAAGCAGTGAAACCTCCTTAACAGCAAAAAAGAATCCATCGCTGGAGGAGATATACAACCATTAGAAACATGAAAACATTTCTTTTGATATGCAAAGACAAAGCATACCATGTTCGCCCTTCCTAACCACAAACTTGATATTCAACCATTAAAAATCATGAATTGCAACGGAAAACAAGAACAGCTTTCCTCTTCAAATGCCAATAACGTAAAAATAAGCTACAATTTTTTGATAACTTAATGAGAAATTTGGAAACGGGTGATTCTAAATACCATAAATAACAATACGAAGACATCATAAGAAAATAATAAGAGAAACGATTCAAGACTTACTCAGAGATTCCTTCATAAACCGATCCAAATGAGCCACGTCCGAGTAGCTCACCCTTTTCCCAATAGGTAATAGCCCTTCTAAACCTCCCATTGGGGGAAATATTCGACATGGGTTCTGTTGTACTGCTAGATGAATCATCATCATTAGACGTGGAAAACGAACACGACTCTGATAAAACCACAGTTTCACCTATCCTCAACAAATTCTCTTCTTCTTCTCTCTTGTTATCAACATCTGCATTAATCACTTGCTCTCTTCTTTCTTCTTTTTCTTCTTCACCATCATCATAAGTGGATTCTATGTTATTATTAACCACTCTATCAATTTCAGGTGCAAAATCCCTAAATAAATCCCAAGTTGAACACTCTTTATCAATCACAGGTAATGTCATCGACGGTGGCGGCTTCAGTAGCGGCGGCCTAAGCCCTTTAATTCCAACTGGCAGACAATGATTATCAGCATCACGAAACTTGTTCAATTCAGCTGGCTCGTTTTGAGTCGACTGGGTAGAAGAATCCCTAACTCTAACACTATTCAAAACCCTAGCATGCAGTTCACTCTCGGTCCCTTCAACTACCACTTTAGCTTCTTCAGCTGCTTTCGGACTGTCCGACCCGAACAATCTGGACCGGGGCAAAATATCGGAAGCGGAGCGGACCTTCATAGCTTCCCAAGCCGCCTCCGGAATCGAGAAATCCTCGGGACCAGAGAGGCCTAAGCTGCGAAAAATGCGATCGAACTCACCTTCGGTTCCTTCTATTCGAAAGCTGGTCCGATCCGGTAAATCAAGTGATTGACTAAGTAAAGACGACGACGAATCGTCTAGAGATGAAGACGACGAAGTAGCATCGTACTCAACGTGCCTCAACGCATTACGTCTCTCCAGCCTGGGCCTCCTTCGATTTTTCGGATCCATCGAGCTGGTTTTCTTGTTACGAGTGAGAAATTGCGATAAGTGATGCATTGAGAGCTAAATCCATCTAAAATTAGAAGAAGAATAAAAAAAAATTAAAAGAAGAAAAAGTCACGCTAAAGATTTTTCTTGTCACTTTTATGTAACTTATCTGAAACTGTCTTTATTTCCTGTCACTCTACCGGGAAAGTTTTGGAGAAAAGAGGGGAGGTGAGTTTGGCTATGTTTTATGGTTGACAAGGAAGGAGGAGGAGTCGTAATAGTTGAAGCGAGAAAAATTGAATAAGCCATTGAAGAGGGAGAACGGTAAACGCCATCCAAATTCAGAGGGAAAACGCGGTGCCACGTGGCGTACGGAGAGAGGGTATGTGGGGACTGATGATTTGGAAGGTTGTATTCGTTCACGTGAGGGTGGGAGTAGATTCCTAAACCTGCACCTTCCGTACATGCTGGTTAATGTTGTCTGCTGTGAGCCCCCGCTGCATACGTAACAATGTATACGCGAGCTTTTTAGGGGTGTTTGAAATAATAATATAGATTATTTTTTATTAAAAAATTTATTTTTAATATTAACAAATTAAAATAATTAAAAAATTATTTTTAAAAAAACACAATTTAACTCTTATTTTACATTATTTACAACATTTCTATTGTATTCCGATGAATAACTGAGAAGATTTACAGTAAGTATTATAATTTTGCCTTCAAATTAAAAAAAAAAAAACACCGGCCACCACCCTTTTAATCTGAACCAGATCTCCAACAACAAAAGGAAACTCGGATTAAATTGAGTTTAGACAATAAATCTGGTACGGGTGACCAATTATTTTCCACTAATGGTGGAGATTAAGAAAAAAAACCAACCAGAAACCTTAACAACCACTACCAGACTTGGAATAATACGTCTTTCTCATTGCAAAAAAGGTTTTCTCAGTCTACCCACGCCTAAAACCCCTTCACCAAGTTTTATGACGGAAAGGTTGGTGTTTCATGCCTCAAGTACGGCGAGTCTCGAAGCCAAAATTACTATGCATTAGCCATTACATCTTTCAAAAGTGGGTGTTGTACTAACTCATTTTTAACCCTTCTTTTTTCATCATACTTCAAGAAAAAGAAAATATAAAAAAAAATACCAAAAATACATTTTCAATATGATTTGATCAATTTTTTTTTATCTGATAAAATTTTATTTGAAACTCAAAAAAAGGGGAACATAATGATGTTTTAAGAGAGAGAGGTGGTGGAATTTTTAGAGAAATCAATACAAAAACGTAGATGAGTATGGAAGAGTTTAGATATTATAACATTTTGAATAGTATGAATAGATAGATAATTCTTCACTCCCAGCAGACACCATAAGAGCCACACAACAAGAACCAGGCAGGAGGACCCTCGTAAAATAATAACCCGCACAACAATTATCCCACCAAAAACACTCCTAAAATTTAAAAAACCAAGCAAAAAAAAGGATAAAACCCTTGACATTTCCAGCTTAAGATAAATAAATAAAAAAGCCTAAAATTTTTTAACTTCCTCTCTTTAAGAACAAAAACAGGCTCACTCTCCACTCCATCCAACACCTACACTACCCGGTGCTAGATAAATTATTTGAGAATAGAAATAAATAAAGATTTGATTTAGAGGTGAAAATATTTTTTTAAGATATTTATTTATCTAATATAAAAATAATATTTTTAGGATGTAACTAAACCCTCTATAAGAATAAAAACCAAAAAAAAAAGAGAAAATATCCCTAGTAAATCAATTTAGAGTAATAAAATTAGTACAAGAAATGTTAACTAGTAATAAATAAATAACGTAAACTTCCCAATTAGGCAAGAATAATTATCTTAAAGGAGGAAATTTTATAAAACCTAGGGTGAAAATATTTAGAAAAAATGGAAGAGAATTCTAAATAAAATATTTTAGAAAAAAACCGAGCCAAACCGAAACAAAACCGAGCCAAACCGAAACAAAACCGAGCAAAACCGAAAAAATCGAGCCAAAACCGGAAAAACCGAGCAAAACCGAGCCAAACCAAAAAAACCAAACCGAACCGAACCCAAACCGGTCGGTTTGAACCAGTTTTGGTTTTTTTAAAAAAAATTCGGTTTGAACCGGTTTCGGTTTTTTTAAAAAAATTCGGTTTGGTTATTTTTTTTGATAAAAATCAAACCGAACCGAACCGTAAACACCCCTAGTAAAAGATATCAATCGTCAGTACAAGCCCCGCGTATAATTGTTTTATTTTGATTGAAAATAATGGAAGCTCTAAGGAAACTATTATTATGATTATAGATGGGAGTCCTGAATGAATTAGTTTGAAAAATATTTAAAAAAATAAGTAAATAAAATAGTACACAAACCCGGATTTTGATACAAAAATATTTTTATCATCCAGATTATGCTATCAAGCATTACTCTTAAACTAATTATTGCATCAAGCTAAAATTTTCAAGTAAACTCATGTCATTCCATCTTAAATTAAAATTTCATGTTAGTCGGAGTTTTCGCATACTGCATGAAATTACAATTCAGTATCATACATGGGCTCGTTAATGGCAAAATGGGTGGCAATGCATGGAAAAAAAGGAATAGCCACCCTCCATTTAAGAGAGTGAACCAATAATGTTGAATTAAAAGAACGCAAGGATAATAAAGCATTAAAATGAAAACAAAAGGACAGCATAAAATTTTTGGAGTAACATAAACAATGTTTATTCTACTTCAGCAAGAGGAGCACAAAAAGAATAAAGAACATGCAGTGCACAAAATGGAGCAACATTTAATGGGGGATGTCAAGATGGAAGCAGAGCAAGGAAGTGCGGGTTCACAAGTTGTAGGCAAGTCAAACTTCTAGATAAAACCACTTCAGCATTGGAAAGGCTGTGTGGTCAGTGTACCTACAGAAGGAAAAAATAGATCTTAAGCATAAGGGCCAATAAGGATTGGAATAAGGAGTGTTAGAAAAAGTTTGAAAACTTACCATAAGAAGATAGAAAAGAAAAGTTGTGTAATACAAGCCAACAATTAACAAGTCTAGTGCCGAAATAATGATTAAATGAGGGCAATCATTAACCTAACGAAGCCACAGGTATAAGGGTAGTCCAAAAAAACGAATACGTCGCTGGGTGATTTCAATTCAAAGCTTAAGGAGGAGCAGGGAGTTCGTTGAACAATCCCAAAACTGATGTAAATCAGTAAACATAAAGACTAAACTGGAAAAAAAAAATCCAAAGAGTAGGGAAAAATAAAGCAAGAAACCATGCGAGGAACCAAATGGCACATGCAACGGAAAAATGATACAAGGCAACAAAAAAATCAAAAGAAAATGCAAATGAGACAGCAGCGTTCAAAATTTCAATTGATGAACAATAGGCTTTATAAGTTGCTAAAGAAAAAAAGTCGCACGAGATGCCAAGGTTTCCAATACAAGGCAATAAAGACAATGATTGCATGTTAGTTGATCTATTAAGCAAAAGATACAAAAGCGTTCATGTCGCACCGTTTAAAAATACAATAGCGGAAAACCCCAAGTTGACTCGTAAACAAATAAAGCTGAACCCAGAAAAAAAAAAAAACAGTGCAAGAATAAACAGCAACAATCATCCAAGCATAGTTTTCCTTGGCAAAGATAAATAAGAACCACCACCACAACAAAAGGCATAAAAGAAATGCCAACGAAATTGAAAAGGAAGTACGGGTAAGGGAAAAAAAGAATGATCTGTGTGAAGTGGGATAAGCAAAAGCAGATTGCCAGGAAAATGCTTCACCTAAACAGATCAACCGCAATAACCAAAACACTTATGGAAAGACCAGAAATAAACCAAAGCAATGTATCCTAATCCGGGAGAAAAAAAGAGAGATCATAAGTGAACAGTAAATCGCCATAAACAGGCCCCTTAAATTAAAAAAACCAAAACTACAGTGCACATTCAAGCCTAAAAAAATCAACATAGACAACAATATATTAGCAATCTAACTCATCGATCAAAATGCCATGAGATCCTATACAAACTTCATCATCCACAGAGAATTCAGATTTTATATTCATTAACTCTTACGTTAACTATGTAACAGCTGGTAGGAGGATAGCGAGATTGTTATTTTTTTGAACTTAAACAACACACATACATGGAATGGAGATAGCCTTCCAAGGCTGGAAGCCACCCCCTGCTAAGATCCAAACTATAACTTTTTTTATGAGACAAGCACATCAAACAACAACTGACAAAGGCCGCCTAACCCATAAATGTAATCCTAAAATCCCAACCCAAGCTAACGTCTACCCATCCCTTCCTAGTTTCATAACCAACCAATTAAGATAATAGACTCTAACCAGTCAAAAAAAGAAAGAACAGAAGAAACATGATCAGAGCATATCTCTTACAAAACCCTCAATCAATACAGGATGTAGACTCCTACAAAAAAGCCATAGTTTTTTTTTCACAAACAAAACACATGTATGAAAAAGGAGACAACTAGCCAAAGCTAGAACTAATCCCGCTAAAACTCAACCTCTAACCTTTTTTTTCCCTGAGATAAGCATATCAGATCAAAAAATAATAAAGGCTTTCCCAAAAAACAGAATCCCAGAACCCAAATTCAAAGCCAACTTCTACCCACCTCCTTCTAAGCCCATGAACCAATCAGTTAAGATAATAGATTTTAACTAGGAAAAAAAACCATAAAAAAGTGATAAAAAGGAATTTTCTAATTATACTTGAATCATGACCAGAACTCAAAAACACGGTAACAAAGCCTTCAATCAATGAAGGAAGGAGACCTTCCTAAAAAATAAAAAACCAAATCATAACCCCCTCCCAAGCATCCGAAAAGAAACATGCATGACAAAGGGAAAAAAGAAAGCAAAACGTTAGAAGAGAAATAATCTAAAACCAACATAAGACAATGAAAAAAAAATATCAAAGAAATAAAAAAAAATCAAAGAAATAAAAAAAAAAACTTTCCACAAGTGACTGCACCCTCCCTGCCCATTTTTCTAACTCACAGAAGCAAGCATTCCACATATTTTCCACTCCAAACAAAGAAATCAAAAGAAACCTTATCAAATTCATGACCAGTCATGGAAATATTAAGCACAGCACCAAGATTTACAAAAGTTCTTGATTCTTGAGATGACAGCATGCCATGTTTATCCCCAAAACCTCTTTCAACATCAAGCTTCGTTAAAAAACAGCATCATCAACTGCTGCAAAGTGCCCATTTACAAAAGTTGTTACAACAACTGAAGCTTTTCTCTCACGGATCAAAGGAAAAGGTAGAACATATGATAAATCAGATTTAGATTGCAAATGCCTATATAAAACCCGCCATTTGATTAATCAAAACATAAGAGAAAACTATATAATCCACCGTTTGATTTAAAACAGGCTAAAAAATAAGACCACAATCGAAAATGTACTTAAACCTCTGCCATATCTTTCTACGCTCCCTTTAATCTCCCCATACACTTCTTTTTCCACTGAAAAATAAAAAACCCAAAATTGAATGAGACCAATCAAAGCAATCAAGTGTACACCATTTTAAATGAGGTTGGAGATATTTTGGGGTTACCTTGGTTCTCATGGTAATGGCGGTGGAGACTTCTAGCTTTTTGAAGCCCTAAAAGGAAAAAACGATATGAGAATGAGAAGGAAAAAGGGGCATGGGATTGAGTATGATTACAAATAGGCATAAAAACCAAACCAAACTAAAGAAAAGATAAGAATAAAAGGTTAATTTGTACCTTAGCCATGCTAGTCTTGATCTCTTACAGGGGAAAAGATCTCTTACAGGGGTAACATGCTTTTTTTCTCACCAATCAACACCAAACCTGATATCAAACAAAGAAAGTGCAGTCAAGAATGGTAGCCACTAAACCAAAATCTACAATCAAAACCTAAGCCAAAAAAAAAAAAACTCTATTGACCAAGGTTGCTCGCTACTCCTAACCATCTGTTTTTTGCTTCCAGTCCTCCTAAAGGGAGCGAAAATCATTGATCCCTTCTCTCACATCTCCTCTCCATTCCCTTTCAAGTTTGACAGGGTTCCTTAGAGGTGGCTATTCAGCCACGTCCTCAAGCACTGACATAAAACAAAAGAGGTGTCAAACATGCATCCATGAAACACCCTTCTTAAACCACTCGTCCACTCAACGACTCCAGGGCCAGAATTACACGCACTCTGAGCTTTTTTAGGGTTTTTTTTTTAACAAAAGTAATAAATAAATAAATAAATAATAAACATCACTATAGTTTTAACTTTTATTTGAATCACGCCCTCTTGGATCATCCGTAGATGAATTCTATTCTGCCAATCAAGAAAATCAAATCATAAACATGCAATGATCAGATAATACTTTTTAGTCACTGAGCATTATTATCCTTAGGAAAGTAGTCGCTGTATGATCTTCCAATTTAACATCGCAAAACAAAATCACACAAACATAGCATGACACGTGAAGTTTACTCACAATATTAATTAATCGAATTATCTATATTTTAGCTAAATACTTATTAGACCTAACGCCATGCTAGTCAAGATTTTAGTTATCAAGACTGCCTAAATTATTGTTATTGGAGTTTATTTATTTTTATGTAGATAAGAATTATATTATAATAAATGAAATAACAATTTATTTTGCCTAGAGAAGATGATGCAGGACAACAAACAAAAGAATTAAAGCTGGGAAAAGAAAGAAGGTTTTAGAGAAGAAGTTGAGAAGAGAAAGCAAAGAAAAAGAACAAAGGGGATTGGAGATATGCAAAATCTGTAAATTTTTATTAATCATCAAAAGTCCCTTAACATTTAGAAAAGTGGGATATAAATACTAAAATCTTAACTAGAACAAGCGTTTGGGCTTATAGCCCACTAAATAAAATACCCAATAATAATTAAATCAAACCCAACAAATAAAACCAAATTAATAAACCTTAACTAAAAGTTCATATAAATTAAACCCAAAACATAAGTTAAAACCTAATCTCTCAATTGTTTAGGCTATCCTTCATCGTCTATGATCATTCGCGTGCATAAATAATATTTCGGGTTCGGCGTCCCCATCAATTCTCTCGGGGTTGGAAGAACTCGACCCCGTCGAGTATAGGCCAAGGAGACTCCGATAACACTCTCAAAGATAAGGATCAAGTTGTTGTGATGTCTCTCTGATAATCCAAGTGTAGTCTAAATCTGGTTGTCGAGCCCATATACTAAGATTTGTTGAAGTTCACCATCCCTGGTAAAAATAACTTGTGCATTCAAAGTAGCATTAATATGTTCCTTTTGTGTCAAAGATATGGATAATGAAGTAAGGGCATCAAAAGAAGCATCAGGGATAGGTTGTATTTTATAAATACTAAGGTCTTTCATGCTGAAAGTAAAGCTAATATCAAAGTTTAATGGCAATTTAATGACATAATTATTTGATTTAATCATTTGCAATACTTTGAATAGTCTAGTACTACTTACTTGCAATTTATGATCGGTTTCCAAAGGACACCAGGACACCGTTCAGGTCTAATCTGTATCATGAAATAATCTTCAACATTAAGTGCATCATGATATTTAAGTAAATCAGCTTGAAATTTGTATTGTTCATTACTTGCTTGAATTTGTTTCATGATCTCAATATGCAAATTATGAACCCTGCTTGGTAACGACTCAGCTGACTTAAACATTCTATCATGAGGAGATATAGGAAGGTGTTTTATAGTCTCCTCAGGTTTGTAACTATGAACACTAAATGATTGAGGGTGTGGAATGTGACAAACATTGTTTGAAACCTGTGTAGATATGGTATTGACATAATTAAGTAAACTAGGATTATCTTCATCTTTCTCGTCACATACATGTGGTAAGGGGTCAAGAAGCTCAACATGTTGCTCTAAACTTATGATGTGTTGGACACCAAGCATGTAGGATGAGGAATCAGGTGGTTTAGAAGGACTAATATCATGAGGCTCTTCTAAGACCATACTCATCTCTATAGGCGATTTCACTGAAGAGTTCCCTAAAATTTCCTCTGCTATTAAAGCAGACATATCAGACTCTTTCTTAACCTCAGTCTCAAGCTCATGTGGACTCGTTGTGTTAAGTCCATCTTCTTGCACATCCTCGTCATCTAGGTCACTAAAATCCTCAAGATTAAGCTCATACACTTCAACACTACAATATTCCTCTTTACCTAGATCCTTATATTTTTGGATGACTAAAAGTTTAGAGGTACAATCTAAACAGATATGGCCAAAACCTAGACAATTAGTACACTTAACCATAGAACTCACCTTAGACACTTCATTAACAACTCGTTTGCCTTTATCTTTCTTGTAAAGTTGTGAGTTACTAGGATTAAGTCTGTGGAGCGGAGCACCTAACAAAGAATCATTATTTCTAAATTGGAACCTAATAGGGATACTATAAGAGTCCTGACAATTCTTCTACTGATTCTTCTTTGTGACCATCTTGTAGTCTTTAACTAAGGTATAAGCTTGGTCAAGGGTAGGTACACCTTGAAATACAACTTCTCTTCTAAGATCATCATTTAAACCTCTACAAAATCTTCGCAAAGTCATTGCTTCACTCTCTCATATGGCACATCTAATCATGTAATCGTTAAATTACATTATATACTCATTGATAGACTTATTCCCTTGTCTTAGATTGTTCAATTGGTCTAAGAGTTTATTCCTATAAGACTGGGGTAGGTACTTCTCCTGAAGTTTTTGTGTCATTTTGATCCAATCAGTTATAGGAGGTTTACCTCTCATCTCTAAACAATCCTCAACATCTCTCCAATAAATTTTGGCTTCATCAATGAGTTTCATCTTAGCAAATCTAACTTTTCTATTATTAGACAAGTTATTCCACTCAAAGAATCTATCCATATTACGAATCCACATATCAAATATCCAAGGGTCATGATGACCGTCGAAAGTGGGGGCTTCTATTTTGTTAGGACTCAAGACTCGCTCATCAAAGTCATCGTGTTTAGAGTAACCTAAATGATGGTCATATTGGTGGCGCTTAGAGTGAACTTGTCCATAATGATTATTCTTGTGATATTTATTGGTCTTTGAGTGCCTTATTCAAAAACTATCTTGGGGCTCAATTCTTCTAAACATGTTGATCACCTAAGTTTGCAGTTCCTTTTAAATGGTCATAAGAATATGACTAAGGGTTGAGTTTACGGTAAGTGTAAACTTAAGTTTGGACACTAGATGATCATAACACAAAAGCATGCAACACTCACTTAGAAATGAAATTGAGATCACAAATGGTTCTTGCAAGTGAAGTCTCAATACAAAAATAAAGCTAAGATTTTTTTTTATCCTTTTCTTTTTCCTTAAATGTGGAGATTAATCAAGAATAAATTACACTAATAAAATTGTAAGCATGTAATACTATATTCTTAAGTGTAAATGATTAATCAAACACGATGTCATAAGCAAGAGTTTATAATTATCAAATAGAATAAGATATTAGCTATCACTAATGAAAGAGATTGATGAACAAAAATTAACAATTAAAAATGCTAGGTGAGATTTTTTTTTCTTTTTTTTGGCACAAAAGAAATATTAATGATAATTTTGAGTACCAAGTGCAATACCAAAGAGATAAAATCAACAAACCAAAAAGTAGAGTTATTTACCGACCAAGATTTAGTTGTGGGATGGACCTCAGATTATGTGGCAGCTGATGTGGCAATAGGGGATGACATGGTGATTCTGCTGATGTGGTGGGTGACGTGGATCCAGAGGGCTAGCGTGGTGGATGACGTGGCACGGTTAATTAATTTCGCCTCTAATGTCTTCTGTGCTTCAATCCTCTTCGCCGAGTTTCCTTCTTGCTGTTGTTGGCGACGAGGCGTGACTGCTGATCTGTGATACTGTTGTTGAGGCGTCGCCAGGGCTGAAAGAATCAGTGAAAGTGTTGTTGCTGCTGGTGCCGCTGGATGGTATAAGAGGCTGAAGATGAATCTACTGTGGAGACAACAACTGGGTGCGGCTTTGTGGGTTTCTTGTGGCGCGAAGTGGTGGCTGCTAGAGGTCCGACTCGCCGATGGCGGGGAGAGGATGAGCTGGTTAATGAGCCACCGCCGAAAAAGATCTATTGCTGTTGGTGTGGGCGACCTGTTGCAGCTGCGGTTGCTGTCTATGTTGGTTAGTGACGATGGCGTGGGCTATGATTATTGTAACAGAAGGTGGGTGGTGACGGTTGCGGCTGCTGCTGGTGGAGGCTAAATTGTTGTGGGAGTTGAAGGCAGTAAATCGACGTGTGCTTATGGATTGATGTGGTGGTATTGGCTGTGATCGGCGTTGAAGGCAGACTGATCGGCATTTCCATATTGCTGCATTTTGAGGATGAACAGTGAACAATGAACAATGCATAGTTTTTTTTCCGTAATCAGAACAGTAGGTGTTTTTTTTTTAACAGTGAACACATTTTTTTTAGATCAAACCGGATCTAGAGTTTAGCATAAACATTGTAGATCGTTTAATTGTCAAAACAATTAAAACCCTGGCTCTGATACTAAATTTGATGCGGGACAACAAACAAAAGAATTAAAGCTGGGAAAAGAAATAATCTTTTAGAGAAAAAGCTAAGAAGAGAAAGCAAAGAAAAAGAAGAAAGGGGATTGGAGATATGCAAAATCTGCAAATTTTCATTAATCATCAAAAGTCCCTTAACATTTAGAAAAGTGGGATATAAATACTAAAATCCTAACTAGAACAAGCGTTTGGGCTTATAGCTCACTAAATAAAATACCCAACAATAATTAAATCAAACCCAACAAATAAAACCAAATTAATAAACCTTAACTAAAAGTTCAAATAAATTAAACCCAA
>Ga0325404_1001746_pt1 | contig 23080 bp, 22 predicted proteins | sample PopdelMetagenome_18_FD_205664 | JGI IMG/M metagenome (GOLD analysis project Ga0325404, IMG submission 205664) | Populus deltoides microbial communities from Bellville, Georgia, United States - Xylem-Control-R1 | ecosystem: Host-associated > Plants > Phyllosphere > Stem > Wood/Secondary xylem...
TGTCTCTTTTGTGTGTTTTATATATATATATATATATATATATATATATATATATATATATATATATATATATATATATTATTTCCTTGCATACATAGCTTATCCTTGGCTTTACTTAGGATCAGTCTATTCATGATTATGACTAACACATAAGGTAATCTCTTCTTTACTGACTAAAATATCGCAGGAGTTTCATGGTAAATATTACCACCCGAGCAATGCCAGGATATGGTTTTATGGAGATGATGATCCAACTGAGCGCTTACGCATTCTGAGTGGTACTGCATCCGAGTCCCATCTCTGTTGATAAATTATGCAAGCAGTTTACGTAAACCATTTTTTCCCATTTAAATACAAGGCACGGTGAGCCTATTAGAACCAGGTAATTTTGTCCTAAAGGAAAGTGTTTGCAGAGCTACAGGTGTAAAAGGTGAGATGATGTTGGCCATGAGTGTCAAGAGTTGATGTTCACAAAACTGCTGGAATGAAACCAAAATTTATTCATTTAATGGGTTTTGTCCGGTGGACTTTTGCAGCTGTTTCATATATTTTAATTTGTCTAAATAATTATATCATCATGCTTCATCATACTATCACACTATCATACTGTTTAAGTAGAATAAGTTATGTGTCCTTGTATTCACAAAGCATGTAGGCTGGCCTATAGATTGTTAATGTTTCTTTTTTAGTTCTATGATCAATTTGCTTTAGAGGAATACTGTCTGTTGTCTACCTTAAGATCATTATACAGTCAACATTCATCTCATATACCATCACTTGTAATATTCAGCTCAGTAAATAAGAAAATTTCAGGATTCTGAAAAACTTGTACTTTGATTGTTCTCTCTTTCTCTCTCAGAGTATCTAGATATGTTTGATGCAAGTTCAGCTCCAAATGAGTCAAGGGTTGAGCAACAGAAACTTTTTTCAGCGCCTGTCAGGATCATTGAGAAATATCCTGCTGGTGATGGAGGTGATTTGAAAAAGAAGCACATGGTATGCCTTAATTGGCTGCTAGCAGATAAGCCCCTAGACTTGGAAACTGAGCTTACACTTGGCTTTTTGGATCATCTTATGTTGGGAACTCCTGCCTCTCCCTTGAGGAAAATCTTGCTGGAAAGTGGTCTTGGAGATGCCATTGTTGGTGGTGGAATTGAAGATGAGCTGCTTCAGCCTCAATTTAGTATTGGGTTGAAGGGTGTCTTTGAAGAGGACATTCAGAAGGTAGAAGAATTAGTCATGAATACACTTAAAAAGTTAGCAGAGGAAGGATTTGAGACAGAAGCTGTGGAGGCATCCATGAATACAATTGAGTTTTCTCTCAGGGAAAACAACACAGGGTCATTTCCTCGTGGCTTATCACTGATGCTTCGATCCATTGTAAGATTTGATTATTTTTTCCCTAGCTTCTGCAAACCAGTCATCATTTATTCATTTCAAGTATGATTTATGTGGTTTTGTTTTGTAGAGCAAATGGATATATGATATGAATCCCTTTGAGCCTTTAAAGTATGAGAAACCTTTGATGGACCTAAAAGCAAGAATAGCTGAGGAAGGTTACAAAGCTGTTTTTTCTCCTTTAATTGAGAAATTCATCTTGAACAATCCTCACCGTGTTACTGTTGAAATGCAGGTAAACAGTTAAATCTGAAAGTTCAGTTTCTATTTGTATTGTAAAGTAATTGCTTCAGATGACACAGGGTGTATTCTGTTTCAGCCTGATCCTGAGAAAGCTTCTCATGATGAAGCTGCTGAAAGGGAAATTTTGGAGAAAGTTAAAGCAAGCATGACAGAAGAAGATCTTGCTGAGCTAGCACGTGCTACACAGGAGCTGAAATTGAAGCAGGAAACTCCCGACCCACCTGAAGCTTTAAGAAGTGTTCCAAGCCTCTTTCTGTGTGACATCCCCAAAGAACCCATACATGTTCCCACTGAGGTTATTGTTAAGCTTAGTGTTTTGTACTTGAATATCCTGCATACAAGAATTTTGGAGACTTGTACTGAGCATTTATATACTAACTGTAGGTTGGGGATATCAATGGAGTAAAAGTATTGAAGCACGACCTCTTCACAAATGATGTCCTTTATGCTGAGATTGTCTTCAATATGAGATCACTGAAACAAGAACTTCTTCCTTTGGTGCCACTTTTCTGGTGAGATGTTGCCTCGAAGATTATCTCCATGGTCATTTCTTGTCATGCATGCTTTTGTTTCCTGTCTCCACTGTTAACAAATGTTCACAAGTTGAGTTTTGCTCAGTTCAGGATGACTGATCAGGAATCTTAAAAACAATGTGTTATTCTTGGTCAATTTTATAAGCCGGGCCCTGTGTCTTGTATATTTCTTTGCAGACTATTTATTCATATTTTCACTATTTATCGATGTCCTTCCAGCCAGTCATTGCTTGAAATGGGCACAAAGGATTTGACCTTTGTGCAACTTAACCAGTTGATTGGAAGAAAAACTGGAGGTATATCACTTTATCCATTCACATCATCTGTTCGAGGCAGGGAAGATCCATGCAGTCATATAGTTGCACGGGGGAAAGCCATGGCAGGGCGTGTTGAAGACTTATTTAATCTGGTAAGTGTGGTTGAATTGTTTTGTTACTATAACCGGTTGAAGTGGCTTTCAAGCTCTTGTGTCATTGTAGGTATTGCAGTTGCCTTTTTTCTCGTGAAGGCTTCAGCACACTGGGAGAAATTTGATTAATTCTGCTCCATTGTCTTTTAATGTTTTTTCTCTTGCCTGCTCCTGTTTGTTGGTGCTAGTTTCTAGAAATTGAATTTACTGATAGGTGATGCATATTAGAATCGGGAAATGCTTTCTTTTTTCTTTTTACTGTATGTCCTAGTAAATTCTTCTTTGATACCTGAACTAGTTGAAGAAACCCAGATAGCAACAAATTAACATTTTTGAAGTATTGGTTTTGCTTAAGCATGAATACTATATAGCTACGGGTTTAGTTTCATGAAGATGTTTTTTTGACAAAGGCTTTTACATGGTTTTATTTGTATTCTTTTTTCATGCCTGCATTTGTTTCTTGCTGCAAACATCTGTACACAGTAACAGACCTATTTTCTGATACTTTGAGCTGATGCTTTATGTTTCAAAGTCTATAGCTACATTTACAGAATCAGTTGCCTGGGGATGCAACCAATTGATGCAATGTTATTTGTTGTAGGTCAATTGTGTTCTTCAAGAAGTCCAATTTACAGACCAGCAACGCTTTAAGCAATTTGTTTCCCAAAGTAAAGCAAGAATGGAGGTACTTATTATTCATATATTTTTGAATGATGAATCAGAAATGAAATTGGGTCTGTCTTTAATAACATCATCTCAATGCTCTCAAAAACTATCTTCAGAACCGTTTAAGAGGCAGTGGCCACGGAATTGCGGCTGCAAGAATGGATGCAAAGTTAAATGTTGCAGGATGGATTTCAGAGCAAATGGGTGGTGTGAGGTTAGAATGTTCACCTTTTGGATTAATCTGTAACTCTTTGATTTCATCCAACAACCTTATACATTACAAGTGTTTCGGCTCTAGGTTTCAATACATATGCAATAACAATGATTTGTGATTTTGACATAATGCTAATTGCTTTGAATGTACATATAAATCATTAAAGATTCAAGTTTCATGGATAGCTTTCTCACTGCATGAAATGACACTAACACAGCTCAATTGTTGGGGTTCTATAGTTACTTGGAATTCCTAAAAGCTCTCGAGAAGAGAGTTGATCAAGATTGGGCTGGAGTTTCATCATCTCTCGAGGAAATTCGTATGTCCTTATTTTCAAAGAATGGATGCTTGATAAACATGACTGCTGATGGGAAAAATCTCACCAACTCAGAAAAGTATGTTAGCAAGTTTCTTGATTTGCTTCCTAGCAAGTCTTCTGTTGAAGCTGCTGCCTGGAATGCTCGCATTTCTCCAGGAAATGAAGCTATTGTGATTCCTACACAGGTGAACAAACTACAATGTTGTCTGCCATAGTATCTCCTTTTCTTGTTGCCAGGGTAAAATTCTGAGCTTTCACCTTCTACAGGTTAATTATGTAGGCAAAGCTGCTAATATCTATGACACTGGTTATCAGCTTAATGGGAGTGCGTATGTTATCTCCAAATACATTAGTAATACATGGTTGTGGGATCGTGTGCGTGTTAGTGGTGGGGCATATGGAGGGTTTTGTGATTTTGATACTCACTCAGGTACAATAATGAGATATAGTGCCCGGCATGGAATTCCAATTACACACTGTTTGGAACTGGAAAGGAGTTCTAACAGCTACAAAATATAAATCTAACCATTGGAATTCAATTTATGATTTTTTGTAGGAGTGTTCTCCTTCTTATCGTATCGTGATCCCAACCTTTTGAAGACACTTGATGTATATGATGGGTCTGGTGCTTTTCTACGTGAATTAGAAATGGACGATGATACTCTTGCTAAAGCAATTATTGGAACAATTGGAGACGTGGATTCATACCAGCTGGCAGATGCCAAAGGTTATAGTAGGTATGTGGAGAGCATGTTTTAGAACCATTTTTGACTCGTCAATTTTCTGGACACTCAAAAACCTTTGTTTCATCGTTTAGTCTTCAAAGTTTTCTCTAGAGAACACATGTCTGGGTGACACATACTGTTAATAATTCACTCTTTGGAATTTTTTTAGTGAGATGAGAGATGCAACCATAACCTTGAACCTGTCAGAGGCACTTAGAACTTCTGACAATAGCTTCCTCCATTGTGTGTGTGTGTGTTTTGTAGGGTTGACTGCTAGCTTCTCTGGCTGCCTTTTTAATGCACTTCTTCTTTGATTTGAGCTTTTTATCTGCTTGGTGTGCTCGAAACAAGGAATATTTAAACACTTTTCTCTTTATCCCCCCACCTCACCCCACCAAACCCCTATCCAAAAAATACAAAACACAACCTCAATACGTGGAATCAAAATCTATGAGCCTGAAATTAGAAGTCAGTAGTCAAGCAAAAACTTTAAGGATATGCAATTCTAATTGGTTTTTATTCTTTTATTATAACCCCGTGCACTAACTATATTGTTGTATCCCTTGCATTTCAGTTTATTGCGGTATTTATTGGGGATCACGGAAGAAGAAAGGCAAAAGAGACGGGAAGAAATATTGTCAACCAGGTAACGGTTAAGGTTTATTTGTTTAATTTCTGCATTGACCAAACACTAAACTTGTGAAAATACAAAAGCATTGGTTGGTTATTACAAAGAATGCAAGACAGCCATAATCCTTTAAATAAACTAGATAGGGAGAGGAAAATAATGGGAGAACAGATCAAGGCCATGTCATGTATTTTAATGATAACAATGCAAGTCGTGCAAATTGCGATTTGTTTGGCGCTTCGCAAAGCTTATCTCTCCGTAATCATGTCATTATAATGATAGTTTGAAATTATTTTCATCATGAAACTAACATCATTCTTTTTAGAAGAACTAGAATGGTATATAACTTGTAGATGTCAAGGAATCTAAAGTTGTGCGGCTTCTCTTTTCTTAATTGAAATCAAGGTCAATGCTCAAGCATTTAGATGTGTTTTTCCTCGTAGCACGACTACTTTGATTGTTAGCCATAGACAATTTGAACCAACATGAATGCTGTTTTGAATATAGATCCACACCAGCACTTGTCATTTCTATATCTAGTGTCAATAAGACAGATGGTTTTTGTTGCTATATATGGCATGTAGATCTGTTTCAGATGGGTTTTTTTCAAGATTTTGAACCTTTCCTTTCTCCTCTATTTTTTCCACAGCTTGAAGGACTTCAAGGAATTTGGGGAGGTAATCGAGGCTGTTAAAGATAAAGGGGTTTCAGTTGTTGTGGCATCTCCAGAGGATGTTGATGCCGCAAACAAAGAGCGTTCTGATTACTTTGATGTGAAGAAAGCCCTTTAATGCCTCATGGCAAATATCAGATCAACTGATATCCCATTTTTTTTTCTTACAGTGATTGACAAATTATAAATGAAAAAGATATCAGAGGGGAAAAAAAAATTTAATCTCAAACCATACACCATGCCAGTGGTGCCGCAAAGGTTACCTGTATCTTTAAACTTTGAACAGTATTGTATATCTCCTTCAAGATTAACTGGAGAACCGTTGTCCTCCTTTTCTCCCCACATTTTAATGGGTTGATAAACCATCTCAAGACGTTTCCTGCACTTGATCTCACCACAGATTCAAGTTTTCTTTGTATGTGAACAACTACTTTGGAACTTACTATGTTAAGAACAACTTTTCTGTATTTTGGCTAGTAAAAGCCATTAAACCTGACAAGGGTCACCTGTCAATTAATTTATGAAGTAGCAGTCCCTGATTTCGTCATCAAGGGCTCTAAAAAACCAGAACGAATTTTAAAACATTTTGTCAACTTAGTAATCAGAAATTCTTTGAAGATTACCAATGAAATCGCTCCTGAGACTGAGGTGCGTTTCAAAAACATGATGTTTTTAAAATTTCCAGTCCTACTTTCATAACCCGTTATCTCAACAAAACCACCACTAAAAAGAATGGCCTTCTTCGCTGTAAGTATCGCTTAAATGTGAAAACAAAAACGAGGTTTACTTTTTATACCCAGACGAGCATTTCCCGATTACTAAGTTGAGGAAGTTCATTGGCGCCCCTTCAAGAGCCCAGGAACTAGTTTCCTTAATTGCTGCAAGTGAAAGGATCACTGGGAAATTGATTTCAAATTGGAGAAGAGATGACCGTTGCACATTCAAATCTTCTCAGCGCAGCGTTTTAATTACTAATGTTAAGTTCAACGCAGCGTTTCGTGGTAGGAGGCTTAAGTCCAACGCAGCGTTTTATGTTATGTTTACGTTTTGTTTCTTAGAGGCCACATGTGGCTTGGTAATTGGATGTCAGGAATTCCTATTTTGTAGGAGGTTCCTTTGTACTGCTGCTATTTATGCAATAGAATGCACCAGAGAAAAGAACAGTTAAGAAATATAACAAACAATGAATAAATGAATGAAGAGGGGATTCGGGTGAATCATCCTTCTGTTCTATCCATTACTGTTTCCTTATCTTTTCCATAGTTTCTTTCTTTCATCCTTGGTTAATCTACACAAAACTCTAACATAGTAGTTGGCTCATTGAATATTGATCTTGCACCAAGTAGTATTAGAGCCTCAGACCTTCAGATTCTAGACATGGCACTTGAAACTCGATTACAAGATCTTAAGAGGATTGAAGATTCTTTGGATGCTGCAAGCAAGGAGCAATCTCAGATGTATGAACATGTTATGAAGCTGCTGGAGTTTTATGGTCAGATATTGAAAAATACTACCTCCAATCACGAGGCTAAGTTTGGAGAGTTAAAAGTTCTTATTAGTGGACCGAATCAACAAAGCTTTATTCTACAGAAACTGTAGTTACCTGTAGATGAATCCAGTCCTGCCAGAGATCAAATAGTGAAGGGTCTACTTAAAAGGCATGCTCTACTTGTGATGGGAACCTAGGCATGAATTTCCAACTTTTGATGGAGATGATGTTCATAAATGACTTTAGAAACATAATCACTACTTTGAGATGGAAGAAATTGATGATTCTGATAAGTTTAATTTAGCTTTATATTACCTAGATATAGAAAGACCTTTAATGGACACCAAGACTTCATGAAGAGTGTAAGAAATTAGAAAGTGAGCTGGAATGAGTATATTTAAGCTTTGTATAATAGGTTTGGGGTCAGTAGGACCCATTGGAGGAACTTAAAGACCTTAAACAAATAGGCAGTTTGAACACATACTTTCAGGATTTTGACATCTTATGAAATAGAGCAGAAATTAGTGAGAAACAAGCTTTAGCATTTTTTATGGGGTGTAGAGGTGGAGATAAAAATAAAACTTAGTAAAAATATTTGAGCCTAAAAACTTGAAATAAGCTTATAACCTGGCTATATTACAGGAAAATATCTTCATTTATAAAAGATCATATCATAACTTCACTAAACAATCATTTCAAACTATAACCCAAACTAAATCATCTTCCCTGTAAAATCAATATAAAAGTTCCACTATCTTCCTTGTTCACCCTTCAAAATTACACTAACCTAATCCTTTAATTAACCCAACTCAAAACCTTCAACAGTAAACTAACTATTAAACCTGACAAATCCATGAAGAACAAAGAGCTAGAAGAAAGACTTGTACCTGGATAAAGGTGTAGATATAAAAGGTTATATTCCTTATGCATTGTGGGAGATGAAGAAGATGTTATTAATGGTGAAGAAATTAGGGAGGTGGAAGTTATGTCAGAAAATGTTACTCCTCGTATTACACATTCATTTTACATTATGGTAAAATCTGACATTACCCACAACTTTACTAATGATCATGTAGCTCATAAAATTCAATATGAGCTTACAACCATTAAGCTTTTAACTGTTGAAGCAACAAATGGAGGGACATTGATTTGTTCTTTTTTATGTAAGAATTTCATGTGGAGGATGAAAGGGGTAAATTGCATGGCAGATGTGTTTATTATGGAGCTTAACAATTGTGGCATGGTGCTAGGAATTTAGTGGTTACTATGTTTCGTAATATTATATCTAATTACAAGGAATTATGGATATCTTTTAAGTTGTAAGATCAGAAAGTAATGCTGAAATGAGAGATTCAATTATGCTACAAACAATCAGATTTGTTGAGGTTAATTTATGTATTTTAAGAATCATTAAAGAGGTTAATAGTGTTTTTTATTTCATGATTGCAACCCTTTCTCCTAATAAGAAAGAAAACCTTATTATGAAAACCTTGTTGGATTCCTACAAAGAAATGTTCTAGTAACCAAAGGGCTTACCACCTCTTAGGTTCCATGATCGTTTTATTTCTCTTAAAGAAGGCATACAACCTATCAACCTGAGACCATACCACTATTCTAGTATCTAGAAGGATATGGTTGAGAGGATGGTAGCTGAAATGCTGGAATCAAGTAAAATTCAACATAGCACAAGTCTTTTTGCTTCACCTGTAGTGTTGGTTAAAAATAAGGATGCGTCTTGGAGGTTATGCATGGACTATAAGGTTCTTAAGAAACTCACTATTAAGGATAAATTCCTCATTTCCCTAGTTGAGGAGCTATTAAAAGAACTAGTAGGAGCTACTATATCCTCTAAGACTGACTTGTAGCCAGAATACCATCAGATTAGGATGACTTCTAAAGATGTGTATAAGATTGCTTTTAGAACCCATAATAATCATTATGAATTTTTGGTCATGCAAAGTCTTACCAACACCCCATTTAATTTTTAAAGTGTCATGAATAAGGTATTCAGAGTACATCTTAGGAAATTCATTATAGTATTCTTTGATAATATTCTGGTACATAGCAGCTCTATGACAGACCACTTTGATCAGGTTCTCCATTTGTTAAGGTTTATTATACGTTGAAAAGTGGGTGTTGAAGAATGATGTCATGAAGTAGGTCGTTTGGGAGCTTTCGTTGGGTGCTTTTGTGAATTGGGCTTGTCGTCATTGGCTTGGATATAATCCATTGGAAAAGGATAATGCACCCAATGCATGTAATTGTATCAAATTACTTTGGAGAATGAGGTGTTCAGGGAAATAGCAATTCTGAATTGTTTGGGTTGGGAAGATTGTGTCAGTGTGACTGTTAAGGTGTTTAATGGATTGATTTCGTTGGTCCCCTATTCTCTCTCCCTTCACTTTCATTACTTTCTTTACAACCATTGTTATGGGTCTCCTTGTGCTTTTGCCTCACTTGGGGTTTCTTTACAGTGATGACCATATATTTTTTTTTTCTACCTCTGATCTAGCTTTTCGTTAGCATTGACTCTACAACTTGTCTTTTTTCTTTTTTAAGCCTTACATGTTAATATCTCCTACTAGTTTTGTTCTCTTGTATTTCTAGTTTCAACTTTTAAAATAATTATCTGTTCAGTTAGATATATCTTTATTTTATTAGTATGGAGTTGGTTTAATGTATTGTTCTTTAAGCTTTGATTATAAATCTTGTATTATTCTAAATTTCTAATCAATCTTCCTTATTTTGCAACATGATTAATCTATTCTTTTAAAAAAATTTATAACCAACAAATGTTATTGATTTTACTTTTAAAAATCAAACTGGACTGGATCAAAACCGGTTGATATGGATTGATTTTCAATTCAATCTGATTCATAATTTATATTAATTTAATTAGTTTTTTATATAAAAATATTACAGAGCCAAAACCGAAATTATATTATACGAAGATAGAATTTTGTAGAGAATGCAGGCTTTGGAGCTGCCACGTATTGTGTACCTTTGCCACGAAATGATTTCAAGGTAGTAAACATGCCTATGATACATCTAAATCATATTTAAAACCATTTCTCAAGTAGAAAATTAATAAATAAGGGTAGCTCAAATCTGTCAGCAATTCTGTACAATCACATTATTCAACAATCATATTAGTTAAGTTATATACGTACCATTTGCCCCAAGAATAACGAGTTTCTTTCTTTAAATGGCACAAGTACAGATGGTAGATAACTTGACCTCTAGTTGCCCACTGATATGGCTTATTTATAAACAGTCTCATGGATGGTATATTTAGGTGTCACACGCTATATTATGGATTAATTTTTTTAATATAAAAAATATCAAAAAAAAATAATTAAGATTCAAGAATATTAGTTTTATATGTAAAGTTAAACAAAAAAAATTGGGTCTGACTGCAACGCCTGACCCAAGAGTAATATTTATAATATTAATTATAATACTGATAGTAATATTTATAACACAAATAATAATATTTTTAAGTGGGTCTGGCTGTAACGCCAGGTTCAAGAGCCTTGGGTCTGGCTGCAATACTAGATCCAAGAGCCTTGAATATGGGTCTGGCTGCAAAGCCGTGTCATGAAAGTGTGATAATTAAATAGAAAAAAAATTTAATATTACATAATGAAATTAAACAAAAAAAAATTAATTAAAAAGAAAAGAACAAAGAAAAAAAACAAAGTAAAGCATTATTCCAATGAATAGTGCTTTGCGATGAGGGGTATAGTAAAATCCCCTCATGAGATCACGATAATCTAATGAAAAGTAAATAAAACAAATTATGAAGTTTAATTCTCAATTAAATTAATATTAAAAGATAAAATTGGAAGAAAAAAACTAATTAATAAAAAAAATTTATGAATCAATTAGGTTAACCTGTCAAACCTGATATCCGTGTCATGAGAGTGTGATAACTAAATAGAAAAAAAATTAATATTAACGAACTCAATTAAACAAAAAAAAATAAAAAAACCTATAACTAAAAGGCATATGCCTTGCAAAGTGGATTTGCATAGTGCAATCCACAGTGAAAAGTTGACCTCTTTTAGTTATAGTTACGATATTAAAAGATGAAATCAGAAGAAAAAAACTAATTAAGAAAAAGACAAAAAATATGAATCAACTAGGTTAATCCGCCAAACTAGGTTAACCAGTCAAACCTAGAATCCGTATCATGAGAGTGTGATAACTAAATAGAAAAACATTTAATATTAACGAAATAAATTAAACAAAAATAATTAATTAAGAAGAAAAAAAAATATTGGAATAAAAAACTAATTAAGAAAAATAAAAAAAATCTAAATAAACTGGGTTAACCTGCCAAACAAGGTTAACTTGTCAAACCTCGGATCCGTGCCATGAGAGTATGATAACTAAATAGAAAAAAAATTAATATTAACAAACTAAATTAAACAAAAAAATTAATTAAAAAGAAAATGCAAAAAAAAAAAACCATAACTAAAAAGCTGATGCCTTTTAGTTTATAGTTAATACCTCGGTGGAGCCACAACCCAAATAAGCTTCAAGATGAAGCTTGGTTAAGCCAACCCCAACCGAGCCTTAACTCAAGCTCGAATGAGCAACAACCCAATCAAGTTCTCTCACCCCTCCTTCTCTCACGTCATTGTATCTCTTTTTTCTTCTCTCTCTTCTATTTCTATCTTTTATTTTAATACCTATACAAGCACAAGCTATAACTTCAGTTAAGAGGCACTTTTCATGGTGGGCTACTCCATATATTTCCTAAAATTTTTCAGATTTTTTTCAACGCTATATATTCTCAGGTTTAATAAAAAAGGAAAAAGAGAAGATTTCATCTCAATAATGTCACACGTGCGCGCGCGGCATGACAGGACGTCGGGGTCAAATGGTCGCCACCTAATTTTTTGATTTAGGGTCACTAGTAGACTCAGGTGGACTGGTCTTATTTGAAATTCTAGGGTAAGAGACTAGATATGACAAGGGAATGTATTAACATTCCTAACACACCTTACATGAGGTAAGTTGCATTGTGTGGTATGAATCTTTGTAAAGGGAGTGTTTCTCAGTTGAATGGTGGTGATTACATCCTTAAAGATGGTTGAAAATGCCACTTTCATTCACCTGAAAGTGTCTACTCGATCAGTCAAAACTGTCAAAGAAGAAGCTAAACAGTGATCAAACGACACGTCGTTTAAGTTAAACCCTAAAAATTAAGGTTTTGAATTTGGAATCTAACAAATTTTAACTATCCTTTCAATTGTGTTTTAATTTCACTTGTAATTGTCTCTCAAACTCTTAATTTCATGCAATTTCACCCTTGATAAACACAATCATCAGGCCTAAAGTATAGCGTTATTTCCATATTGATCCTTGTTTTTTTTTTATTTGTGCACTTGAACTCTTAATTAACCATAAAACTTTTAATTTTCTTCAATTTGGTCCCTGATTTGGTGAATTTCAACCCTTACAGTCACACATCTTTTTTATTTTGGTTCTTGGTTTTGGATTTCTTCAATCAAGCCCCTAATTACCCATCAAACTTCAATATTTATGCAATTAAACCCTTGATTTAATCAAATTAACTCTTTAAAATTGCAATTCAACTTCTAGACTTTAATTTCTTCCAATTAAAGCCTAAATTGACTTTAAATATCAATTTTTCTTACAATTAAATTCTTAATAAAATTAATTAAGCTTTTCAAAATTCTCATTGAGTTCTTCCCTATCCAAATTTTTATTTCTTTAATGCAAATAAAAATATTTTTGCCAAATAAGCCTTTTGTAAATCAGAACTGAGTTGCTAATTTTATCAATCTTATACATTTTAGTCCTCCAACTTTTCCACTTGTTATTTTGATCTTTCAGCACCAACTTGAGCAATCTTTTAGGCTTTCTTCATGTGTATCATCTTGTTTTTTGGTTTTTTTCTTGATTTTTTGAGTCAAAAGTGGATAACAACAAACAATATCAAAAGACACTAAGCTAATCTCTCCACATAAAGAACACAAATCTTTTCTCTACATATAAAAAAATACATCTTTCATCTTCTTGATTTTTATGCTTGTCACATGAGCATCCAAAACTAAAATACTAACTTAAGTATCAAAGTGTTTCTTGTTTTACCAGGGACTTGTTTTACAGGTACAACTCAGACTTAGAACTAATCAGCCAAAGAAGTCTATTTCTGTGAAGTTTCTTCATGATTTTATCAATGACACCATCTATAGAGATATATAGAAGAGTAGTTGATCTCCCCACAAGGACTCCAGTTTCCTTAGGTATCCGAAAACTCTCCCAACAAGTGCAAGTACTTAACAACGTTGTTCTAGCCATACAAGAACATCTCTACTCTCTTCAATACAACTAACAACAAGGTCAACCCACAGCACTAAGTGTACAAAAATAACTCTAGTTGTAAGAAAAACTAGACAAACAACATGTTAAGTAAGTATCGTACTTCAACTCTCCAAATGAGTTAGTATTCCCCATCAAATCCAAGTTATAAACATAAATATCTCCATCAATATTCTTATGAGTCTTGATCTTCTTGTTTGCATGCTCTCTATCACAAAAAAAAAAACCAAGGCACAACATACATGAGATTGCACCAACCCTAACTCTCGCACGTTATTCCCATCAAGAGGAACAATCTTTAATTTGTAACAAAGTGTTATATACTCACCTCACTAAGAATTATGTCGCTGTTAAAGACAACTTAGACAACTAAAATGATTTTATAGACCCTATAGAGCACTTACAAAACATTAAAAGCATCCTCGAGCTAATGATAACAAAGAGTGATGTCATGTGTAAGATTTTCACAGTAACATTTCACAGATCTACTAGGGTGTGGTATCATAAGTTTAAACTTGGCTCAATCCTAAGTCTTCATGATCTCTTTGTAAAGCTCATCTCTCATTTCAACACCAGCATTCCTGCCGATAAGAGCACCACAAAGCTCTTTGTCATCACACAACGAGATGATAAAAACACGAGGGCATATCTCTAGAGATTTAACAAGGAAATGTTAAGCATGAAGGATCTACTTTAACTCATCACCACCAAAGCCTTAATCAATGGAGTCTATAACTATTCCTTATAAGAAATGTTATATATACTCGATAAAAAATTTCTTTAACATCAACCACGTGATGGAAAATTATATTAGGGTGAAAGAAGCTAGCGTGAGCAAACAAGATCACCTATGTTTCCACACACAAAAAACATCTCTACCACGCCATTAATCTCCAACATGAGTATCCAAAAAAAGCCTTAAAAGGAAAATCTATGATCATTTGATATTCTCCGAGCTTGTGACCATACTTCTCATAATGACAAGTGTTGAGGATTTGGCTAATATAAAATGAAAAGGCTTCTTGCAACACTCATGTCCAATGAAAAATGGTTCAAACACAAAGAACCCAAACAAGTTTCATTTTTTTCATTACGATTATAACACAACATAAAAAAAGTGTCACGCACTCATAAAAAAGATTAAAGATTGATCTATGAATGGTACCTTCAAGAATTTATAAAGGAAGAGATATAATATGAACAAACAAGAAATAATACTTGTGATGTATATTACCTTAGATAAGATAAATTTCAGAAATTATATCTTCATTATTTTTGGAGTTTTTGTTTAAAGGTAGTGCATCTTCATATCTTTAAACACGAAGCATATCTTTAAACATGAAGGGTCTTCATGGAATTTCCATGGAAAAATCTTCATTAATCATTATTTTATCGTTAGGTCATTGTGACAAATTTTCCTTGGATTTAGTGACCAATTATCTCCAGGCCCCTTTGTCTTTTTCTTACTCCTCAATATTCTTGGCCTGTATATGAAATGTTACAATCAAACATGTCTTCACCATACAGGAACAATAACGGTTCTATTTTATTGTCAGGTCACTATGATCGATTTTCCTTGGATTCATTGATCAATTATCTTCAGGTCCCTTTGTTGTTTTCTTGCTCGTCAATGCTCTTAGCTTATATATGAATTGTTACAATCAAACCTGTTTTCACCATACGAGAACAATAATAAGTACTACAAGGCTATTAATTTCAAATGTAATTTGGAGATATTTTTAAGAAAACCACATACATTTTCAATGACAATGTCACATTCAAAGAAGAATTATCCAATGTCCCTAACAATCAGTCCTCTAATGTCATTTGATGAAGGATCATCGTATTGTCGAGAGTCATTGGCTCTTTTATCAAGCAAACAAAGTTTATAATCAGAGACAGGGCCAAAACCCAAGCGTTCTCTTGCTGAACAAAAGATTCTAGCAAGATCATATGTATTATCAAGTATATTCATAAACCTATAAACAATGTCATTGTCAAGAGACGATGTTGCAGAGCCATAGATAAACGGCGCAAGTCGATTTTTGACCTTATTTCCTGTGTCATAGATATAAAGCTAAGCAAATTTCGGTGTTTCTTAATCATTGAGCAAAAGGAACCCATAAGATGATGGCAATAACCATTTATTTTAAAGACATATGGTCCTGGACGTTCATTAATCAAGTGGTCAACGTTAGTGCCCATTAAAGTAAAAACAAACTTTGAGTTATATATGTGGATGTTATCATAAAACCTTTTGGCAATCAAGAAGCTCTAGAGTTGGGCGTGGAGAAGGCAGTTTAATTTTCCCATTTAAACAGCAAAGAGAGAAAAGTGGCTTTATTTGTAATGAACCCACAAGCATTTCTTGACACCAGAAAAGAGCATTGTAATAACAGCACTTGTAAGTCATGTTACCCAAATCTACATATTAATAAAACAATTCTAAACAAAATTTGAAGAAACGATAAGGGTAGTTGAAATGCTAGATAAGGGCAGTTGTAATAGCAACACTTGGAGCATGCATGAGAATCTACGATCTATTACTTGGATCATAAAACAAAGGCATAAACTAACATGTGTCTACATCCGGTGGAAATGAGTTATTTTTGCCATTTTCATTGTTGAGAAACTCAAAAGCCGAGTTAACATAAGTTTTCCATGATAGGGTGAGATTGTAGTCTTTAGTGACGGCTAGTCATGGGATAAAGGTTCAATATGAAACCTCGGGTCGAAAGAAAAGGCAAAGAAAACCTAAGAAGTCTAAGCTGTTGGAACTGAGTTAGTTAATAATATCCTAGATTTTAGGATTAAGATATTAGGTTTGATTTATTCTTTGCATAATAAACCACGTCTATAAGAGTGTTAAACGTAGGTTACCTATTATTCTGTTTTCTATTGTAATGGTTTGATATATAAACCAACTTTACTATTGAAGAAAGGTGCAGTCTTTCATTCTTCAATTATAAGAGGCTTAAGTTCTTAAACTTATCTGACTCTAACAAGTGGTATCAAAGCTTTATCATAGGGGCCTGATCGAGAGAAGAGAGATCATCTTGTGAAGAGAAAGAAAGTGCAAAGAAGGAAGAAGGTAAGATCATCAGGAGATCAAAGGCAGAGAGAGTGCAGAAAAGGAAGAAGGTGAGATCATCAGGAGGTCAAAGGCATGACAACTAAAGGAAATTTCATTCAACCAGCTATTTCTAGGTTTGATGGTCACTAGACCATTAGGCCATGCTGATGCAAAATTTCCTACGATCCAAAGAGTATTGGAGTTTGATGAAGACTGGAATTCCCACAGTTGCAACTAAAGTAAAATAGACGGAGGCACAATAAAAAACCGTAGAGGACATGAGGCTGAAAGATTTGAAAGTAAAAAATTTCCTCTTCCAAGCCATTGATCGTACCATTATAGAGACAATCTTGAACAAAGATTCTATAAAAGAAATATGAGATTCCAAGCGTCAAAAGTATCAAGGGTCTACTTAGGTGAAACAGGCTCAATTACAAGCTTTGCAGATAGAATTTGAGCTTCTTAGAATGAAAGAATAAGAGAGTGTTGATGACTATTTTGGTAGAACTCTTACTATTGCCAATAAGATGAAATCTCATGGTGAATGTATGGAGCAAACTATCATCATTGAGAAGATTGTGAGATCCATTACAACAAAGTTTGACTATGTCGCATGCTCTATCGAGGAATCAAATAACCTTCCTGAAATGACCATTGATGAACTTTAAAGCAACCTGCTTGTGCATGAGTAAATAATGAAAAGACGCAAAGAGAAAGAGCAAGTTCTAAAGGTCACGTCTGAAACAAGAGAGGATGATCAATTTGGAGGCAGAAGTTGAGGTCGTGGAGGCTGTGAAGGCTTTAGAGACAGCTTCAAAGGCAAAGGTAGAGGTCGGGAAAGACAACCTTTCAACAAAGCCATCATTGAGTGCTTTCCATGTCATGAACCAGGACATTTTTCTTATGAATGTCCTAGTTGGGAAAAGGCAAAGGGCAGCTAATTATGCAGAACTGGATGAAGAAGATGAAATGTTAATCATGTCATACGTGGAACTTCGTAAATCAACCAGAGAAGAGATATGGCTTTTGGACTCGGGTTGTAGCAATCATATGAGTGGGAATAAACTGTGGTTTATAGGATTAGATAAAGAGTTTAAACACTCAGTCAAGCTAGGCAACAATTCAAGAATGGCAATAATGGGAAAGGGATGTGTGAAACTGATTGTAGCTGGAGTAATGTAAAAGATTGGTGGTGTTTACTACATCCCATAGTTGAAAAACAATTTGCTAAATATAGGTCAACTACAGGAGAAAGACTTGGCGATACTTATTCAAAACAACATGTGCAAACTATTTCATCAAACTAGAGGCCTCATTATGGAGATAGCCATAACTGCTAACAGAATGTTCATTATGCTTGCAGCAATATCTCCAAAGAAACCAGTAGCTTTTTTTCAAACTAGTGAAGATGGTGAAACATAATTATGGCACAACAAGTTTGCTTATCTTAGTTTCAAGGGCTTAAGGACTTTGTATTATAAAAAGATGGTTGAAGGGATGCCATCACTTAAAGCCCCTACTAGGGGTGATCATTTTCGGTTCGATTCAGTTTTTACCTATAAAAAACAATCAAATCAATTTTTTTTGAAAAAAAAACCGAAACCGAACCAAAATCGAGTCAAACCGACCGGTTTCGGTCCAGTTCGGTTCTTGATTTCAAAAAACTGAGAAAACCTATATGCTCATATTTCTTCTCGAACTCGCCAGTAAGATGCCTTTTCACAAATGTTGTTTTTCCTGCATTATGCAAACAACCAAAAGCCAAAAATCAACACCACTAATTTCAATTAAAAAATAAAAATAAAATCAACATCCCAACTCCAAAACTCTGCTATAAATCAAAACCCTAAATTTCTTGCAAAATAAACACTGTTTTTCTTATATTTTTCAAATACCCAAATGCTAAAAATCCAAACCCGATTTTTTAAAATCAAAACCCCAAATCTTCTTATATAGATAAATCTTATCTTCTCTGTATTTAAAAGAATACCTAGAAGCTGAAAAACAAAACCCATGTTTTTTTATATAAAAAATATTAAAACCCAAACAACACTAAAAATCAACAGGAAACACAGAACTCAGATAAAAAAAAAACTTCAAAAATATTAAAAATCATAAAAACTCACGATAGATTTAACCAAAACAGATGCACATACTTGTGCCCCCATCACCACCAACAACAATCTGCTATAGAACTGACTCAACAGAACTTTCTTCTCCAATCTACAGTCCATTTTAGACTCAGCATCTTGTTTGCAACCATAAAAAAAAAACCAGAAAAAACTCAGCAAGGTCATTAGTCATTATGGTCTTGCTGTAGAAAGGGCTGAAAAAAATAACAATAAGAGAATGTTGACAAGATGCATATATTAATTGGCTGGTTGTTTTGGATCTCTGTCACTCTGTGTTTCTAAGTCTAAGGAAAGGGAAAGAAAGAGGGAGAGGCGAGAAGAGGCTGCTGGTAGCTAGGGTTACTGGGGGGAGTCATTTTTTCTATTTATAGTACCTTTTTTTGAACCGATCAAAACAGAAACCGAACTGAATCGAAATTTTTTCTAAATATTCTAATCGGGTTTTTTTTGTTTACTTTTTCAGTTAATTTTTTTTGGTTTTCTCGGTTTAATCAGTTTATCGGTTTTTTTATCACCCCTAGCCCCTATAAAGGTGTGTGCTGATTGTTTAGTCGGGAAACAACACAAGGACAATATTCCAAAGAAAAGCAACTGGAGAGCCTCAAACAAATTGCAACTTGTTCATTCAAACATTTATAGACTTGTGAACCCAGAATCCAACAGCGGAAAGAGGTACCTAATCACTTTCATTAATGATTTTAGTAGAAAAGGTTGGGTTTATTTCATTTCAGAAAAGTCAGAAGCTCTTAATATGTTCAAAAGTTTAGTTGAGAAAGAGATTGGTTCTTTGGTAGGTTGTTTACAAACCGATAAAAGTGGTGAATCCACTTCAAAAAAAATCAATAAGTACTGTAGTGTGAATGGGATCAAGAGACAATTAACTGCAACATACACTCCTCAGCAAAACAGAGTTACTAAGAGAAAGAATCGGACGATCATAAATCTAGTTAGAAGCATGTTGTCCGAAAAACATATTCCTAAAGAGTTCTAGCTGGAGGTAGTATACTAGTGTGTACATATATTGAATAGGATTCCTACCTTGGCAGTTAAAGAAATCACACCTGAAGAATCATGGAGTGGTGTTAAACCTTTAGTGGAATACATTCGAGTGTTTAGTTGCATTGGCCATGTACATATTCCGGATGTGAAAAGAACAAAGTTGGATTCAAGGAGTTCAAAATGTGTATTGTTGAGAGTAAGTGAAGAAACAAAAGGCTATATAATATATAATCCAATCACAAAGAAAGTGATGATTAGTCGAGATGTAATCTTTGAAGAAAATAAAATTTGGAACTGGACAGAAAGTGTCACAAATGTGCTGCTAAAGTGGGGAGATGCTGAGAATGATGTAACTAAAGAAGAATTTGGAGAAAATGAAGATGAGATTGAAGAGCAAAAACAAGAACAGAATGAGGCAATTGGAGTAATCAGTCCTTTTTTATCAAGATTGTCTTCAACTTCAACAAGCTCAGCCGAACATAATGAGCCTAATCAATCTGCTGCCAGAAACCGAAGAACGCTAACTAGAGTAATCAGTTCTTATTTATCAAGTCTGTCTTTAACAAGCTCAACCGAAAACAATGAGTCTAATCATTCCGTTGCCAGAAATCGAAGAACACCATATTAGATAGAGGATTATATCACATGTGCAGGTTTATTTCAATAAGAAAAAACTAAAAACATGGTACTTTATACCGCTGCTGGAGATCCATACACCTATGAAGAAGCCTTAAAATGTCGAAAATGGAGAGAAGCCATGGATAATGAGATTTCTGCAATAGAAAAAAATGGTACGTGGGAACTAATTATGCTATCAAAGAATACAAAAAAGATTGGGGTAAAATGGATATACAAGACAAAGCTCAATGAGAAGGGGGAAGTTGACAAATACAAGGCTAGACTTGTAGCAAAGGGGTATGCACAACAACATGGGGTTGACTACACTAAGGTGTTCACACTAGTGGCAAGATGGGACATAATCTGGATGGTTCTAACTATGACAGCACAGAGAAAATGAAAGGTGAATCAACTGGATGTAAAAAGTGCATTTCTCCATTAAGAATTAGAAGATATATACGTAGAACAACCCCTTGGTTATGAGAAGAAAGGAGAAGAGTACAAAGTTTTCAAGTTAAAGAAAGCTTTATACAGCTTGAGGTAGACACCACGAGCCTGGTCTAGTAGAATTGAATCATATTTTTTTAAGGAAGGGTTTGTTCGATGTCCAAGTGAGCATATTTTATTTGTCAAAACTCTAGGAGAAGGAAAGATTCTGGTAGTGAGCATATACGTGGATGACTTAGTGTTCACTGGAAGTGATATGGAGATGTTTGTAGAGTTTAAAGCTTCAATAAAAAAGGAATTTGATATGACTGATTTAGGTAAAATGAAGTTCTTTCTCGGAGTAGAGGTTGTGCAGAATGATAAAGGAATTTATTTGAGTCAAAAGAAACATGTTCTGGAGATTTTAGAAAGGTTTGGCTTGGATAATGCAAATTCAGTTTGCAATCCAATGGTACCAGGTATTAAACTAATGAAGAATGAAAGTGGAAAGCAAGTGGATATGACTCAATACAAGTAGATGGTATGGAGTCTTATGTATCTATTAGTGACTAGGTCGAACCTCATGTTTGTGGTTAGTCTGGTCAGTAGATATATGGAGAGACCTACAAATCTACATATGCAAGCTATCAAGAGAGCTTTGAGATATGTGAAGGGATTAGTGGACTTGGGAATTTACTACAAAAAAAGAGCTGCAAGTGATGAAATATTAATGGCCTTCTCTGATAGTGACTATGCTGGTTATCAAGATGATCATAGGTTTTTATGCTACAAAAAAGGAGCTGCAAGTGATGAAATGTTAATGGCCTTCTCTGATAGTGACTATGCTGGTTATCAAGATGATCATAGGTTTTTATGCTCAATAGGGAGCAGTTGCTTAGAGTTCGAAGAAGCAACCAGTGGTTTTCCTATCAACAACCAAGGTAGAGTTTATATTTGCAGCTCATTGTGTTTGTCAGGCGGTATGGATGAGAAAAATGCTTGAAAGGTTAGATTGCAAGCAAGATACACTTACTATCATACACTGTGATAATATGTCTACAATTAAATTAGCAAAGAACTCAGTTATGCATGGTAGAAGCAAGCATATAGATATTAGATTTCACTTCCTGCGTGAGCTTTGCAAAGAAGGTATAATTGAGTTGAAGCATTGCAATTCATGAGACCAAATTGCTGATATTATGACAAAAGCTTTGAAGATGGATGCATTTGAAAAGCTGAGAAGCTTGCTAGGTGTATGTGTGGTACCAAATGGGTAAACTGTTTGCTGAAAGCAATACAGTTTAAGGGATGAATTGTTGGAACTGAGTTAGTTAATAATGTACTAGTTTTTAGGATTAAAAGATTAAATTTGATTTATTATTTGTTCATTAAACCATGTCTGTAGGAGTATTAAACGCGGGTTGCATATTTTTCTATTATCTGTTGTAATGGTTTGATATATAAACCAGCTTTAGGTGCAGTCTTTCATTCTTTAATTTTGAGAGGCTTAAGTGCTTAAACTTGTTCTGACTCTAACATAAGCAGCAACATGAAAATATCCTACAAACAAAGCATTTCAAGTGAATCTATAAGAAAACTCTCTTCTCTTTTCTTGAGAAGTCATTGAAATTGGGTCATGAAACCTAGCGCAAACAGCACCATATGATAGCAGGGGAAAAAACCGAAATAGAATGTTTGATTCATGAAACGGGAGGAAAAAAACAAAAGGAAATGTACTTGGTAAGATTGCTAAACAAGCCAAGTAAGCAGACAAATTAAAGATCAACTAATGGAGGCGACACATCAAGTCGTGATCTTATCAGAGACGAAAAACCAAATACATAGTAAAGGCTGTGAATGGAAAATAAGGGAGAGAAGCAGAGAAAGTAAGAAGGCATACAACATTGAAAAAAAACATGAAAATAAGGAGAGCACTAAACAGAGGTTAGGCGTGCAAAACAACAAACAAAGAAGAAATGAAATTCAAGAAAAAGAAAAAAAGTCAACGTAGAGCAATATAAAATAACATTGCATTGAGCATGTGTAGAAAGGCATGTGTAAAGGAACCAAGCAGACGCAATTATGACACAGAAAGAACAGCATACAAATGGGAAGAAAAAAACCTGAGGTACCTTGAGAAGGGGCTCTTAAACAGCAGGAAACCTGATAACCCAAACGCAA
>Ga0325404_1001748_pt1 | contig 23074 bp, 13 predicted proteins | sample PopdelMetagenome_18_FD_205664 | JGI IMG/M metagenome (GOLD analysis project Ga0325404, IMG submission 205664) | Populus deltoides microbial communities from Bellville, Georgia, United States - Xylem-Control-R1 | ecosystem: Host-associated > Plants > Phyllosphere > Stem > Wood/Secondary xylem...
CTAGGTGGCTCTTTGAGGGGACAAGGATGGAAATATGGATCTGGATTTGTTGATGGAATTTTCCCAGTGCTAAGTCCTGTTGCTCATCAGATTCTGAACTTTGTGCGGAAAGAAGTGGATCCGAATATTGTCTGGGCTGCTCTTGATACTCTTCCTGTCACTCACGAGACTTGGGATGATCTTGTTAATGTAGCCGTCCAACTTCGTTTGAATAAACAATGGGATCCAATTGCATTGGTCAGTAAATCGTGCTTTATTTCTTTCATCATGTAAGGTGGTAGGCGATGGATTAAACCACATTGCACGGACATAGTTTTGTGGCAGGATGTTCACACAACATTTTTCTCTTCAATCATTAAGTGGTTTGTGCTGCAGTTGGTGTTTGGAATTCTCATAAACCAGCATTTTCCTACAACTAAATGAAACAAATCTCTTTACTGTCTCTATTTATTATATCGACATTTTTAATATCGTGTGTTCTTAATTCTTAATAATCTTGTTGGGTGTAACTCTAAAATTTCCAGATATGTCAATGGATATTGTACAATAGCTCCTTCCGGACTGATGTCATGTGCTCCAATTTACTAATAGATGCTTATGGGAAAAAATCTTTGTACAAGAAGGCAGAAGAAACATATGTTGATCTTCTTCAAGCCAGGTGTATCCCTACTGAAGACACTTATGCCCTTCTTATAAAGGCTTACTGTGCATGTGGATTGTTAGAAAAAGCTGGAGCTGCCTTTGTTGATATGCGAAAGTATGGCCTTCCTCCAAGTATGTGCTTACCAATTCATTTCTTCAATTTAGGGAAATTGTATTTTCATGAAGTTATTGACTTTTTGTGGGGTTAAATTCGTTTTAAATTTTGAAACCTTGCTCAATAATTGCACAGAGCTGTATTTCTTTTTTTCTTTTCGGGGGTGAAGTATATACTAAACGTAGGAAAAGAGAAGATTGGCTCATGGTCTGCGTATTTCTTGTTGCTACTATAATAGTAGTGATTACTACTCCTTATCTACATCACCATGCTTAGAGAATGGTTGATTAAACCAGGAGGGACCCCTTGCTAATTTAGCTAGACCGGAACTGGATTAGGCTAGAGGCTCCTGGATGACAAACTTGCTCCTGTAGCTTTCCTTTATGAGAATGCGTGGGTTATTTCTCTTCTTTTTGTGGTGGTGAAATACAGGGCATTAGTTCTGCTTTTGTGTTTCGTTCTCTTATTTACAAGTCTCAGATTTTCATTTTTCAAGCTGTTCTGTTGATACACTTGCATGCACATTCAAGGAGTGAAAAGTGAGCGTATACTCTAATTTTGGCCAGGTGCACTTGTATGCAATGCTTATATTGATGGGTTAATGAAGGCTGGAAACCCTCAAAGAGCAATTGAGATCTTTCAGCGAATGAAAAGTGATGGCTGCCAGCCCTCTACCGACACATATACACTGTTGATCAACCTTCATGGGAAGGTAAGCTCAGTGGTATTTGGTTCTGAATTATTCTGCAAATCTGATCTTCTTGAAATGCATATGGGAGAGCTGGCCTTCATGAGGGTAAGATGCGTATGGGAGAGCTGGCCTTCATGAGGGTAAGATGCTTGAACCAAATAATATCAATGTACTTCATTAAGTGAGAATTGTAGAATGATTAAGCTCCAGAGAATTTGGGAGCAGTTTGAGCATGTAATGGTTTAAAAACGTTCGGATCAACTACGAACTTGAAGGGATCTATATTGCAACATTGGATTATATTTTGGAACAGTGTTCAATTTTATTCTGGAGATCTGCCATAATCTTTCAAAGATTTCCTAGGAAACAAGATAAAGTTGTATGGGATATTATCAGGCTATCAGCATTTCATCCATTTGCGACACCTTTCCTACTTGGAAGAAGTTCCTCTTGTTTTTCGTATATGCTCCTCGTAATTTTGGCTTAATGATTTGGCTGCTCCTATTTGTTTTTTATATTAGTATCTTAGAATTATTTAAAAATAATAAAAAAAATTAAACAAAAAAAATTCAAAATCCCGTGAAACTCTTGGAACGCATTTACAAACCGCTCTGTTTTCATCAAGGATCCATCATCTCTGGACGAATTTTTTCCAAGAATTGCATGGAAATTTCAACAAATTGAAAATTTCATTTCCAAGAGTTGCAAGGAAACTACCATATTTTACCGTCAAAGGAAAACATCCCCTACCGGCAGCCCACCAGCCCATCCGAGGGCCCTCACTGAGCACCAGTCACTAGCAAGTGGGACCACAACGAAAAGTCAGCACTCACCAACTCTCGGCCTAATGGGTTTGTTGACACGTTGACCCACCACCATATCCTCTCTTTTATTTTTATTTTGGGAAAATGACATCTTGTTTTTTCTCTAATTATCATGTCATTCTCATTTGGGTTACAAACAATATACATTTCCAATTAGATCCCCCATTTTTCAAATAAACAATCATTAGATGAACAAAAAATTTAGGCTCCTCAGGACAAAAGGAGTTCCTCTTATCAAGTATCAAAATGTTAATAAATATCAATTTTTAAATAAATAATCAAAGACATTAAATATTATGTCTCTTTTTGTCTCTCTTTTTTCAAAGTTTCCTCATTTTTTTTAATCATGAAAATCTATTTTTTTACTAATTAATTAATTATATCCACAAATAACAGTATAATTACATCCATGTATTTATCAGCATATATTGAGTTAGAGAAACTCCAATTACCTTGTATAATAAGAGATTTTTATTATCATTAGATATTTTTAATGCAATACTTTCTTGTTGATGTGAAAAGTGAAATTCATAACAATAATATTTATAATATTTCATGATTATTTAATAATCTCTCGTATTAAACATTGTATTCTTAAAAATTAAAATAGAAAAGTTTGTTTTAACATGAATAGGGTTTTTTTTTCATTTATGATATAAAGGCAAAAAGAATTCAAGGAGAGGATTTTCCAAGAATATGTAAAATATGTAATTGGATTGAAATCGAATCATAGAGCATCTTAGACACTTTCTATGGAAAATATGTAAAGGTGCCCATCAAAACATTTTCCAAGAAAAATTAATGCAGTAATTATTTTTATTGTTGTTGTTATTATTATTATTATTATTTTTTTATGCTCGTATACACGATTAGGAAGTTTTAACAAAGAAAACCGAAAAAGGCAAAATTAACAAGAGTTGCCAATTCTCTTTAAATAATACACGATTAGGAAGTTAATATTGTTTAATTTTCTTAGAAGAATCTAAAATATATTTAATTTTTTCACCACTAAATATTCATTTATATTAAATTGTTAATGTCAATCTTGTGTTCGATATATTTTTTACTTTCCTAATATTTTTCTTCTGTTTTGTTTGAGTGTGCAGGACTCCTGCTGTAGAGAAATTTAAATAATACACACCAATAAATTAAAATACAAATTACAAAGCATTACCTTCAAAGGGCTTAAAAAAACAGCAACAAATTACATTGTCATAAAACACTCCAAACTGAAAAAATAAATCTTCATTTACACATCGTCTCAATCAAAAAGCACATCAAGAACAGTGCACTTTGATTTCTTAATAGCTAATACTATTGACATCAAAACCTGAAATTAAAAATCTAGAATTATAACATGATAAATTAAATTAGAAAATATAAAAATAAAAAGTAATATTTTTACCATACATTTCAATAAATGCATCGATTTTTGAACTAATTATCATTCGTTGTTAGATATAATTTTCTATTAAATTCTACAAAATAAAAAATTAAACATGTTAAAATAAAAATACATTAATTAATAAATTATAAAATAAAATGTGTAAATTTATAAAAAAAATTACTTGATTCAAGATTTTCGTAAGTTTTAAAATCATAAAGATGGTTCCTAAATGAAACAAACCAATTTCCGTAAATTTCAAGAAAATTTCTAATAGAATGAAAATAGAAAGCTGAACAGGAAACAAAAATCCAAACAGAAGCAGAAAGAATTTTATATTCTTTCTCAGCTGATCTTGCATCATCAATGGTAAAGATGAACAACCTTGGGATACTTACAGACAGCAATGGGCAAATTACAAAGAAATGTGGGCCTGTTAACTAAATATATTTGTGATGTGAGTCTGTTAATCATGGAACTTCTCTACCTTGTTTCTTCAGGGCTCAAAATTTTAAATCTAATTAAATTTGATAGAAACATGATTGTATTAACTATAATTAAAAAAGAATAACAGCATTGAAAGGCTGCCATCGTGCATGCACAATGCAGAGACCAAACCTTTGAGGAATATTATTGGCTAAGAGCTTGTTCCAAATAGCCCTAATTAATGCGATTGGAAAATCCTGGATAATTATCACCATCAGAGGTTTGATGCTTCCACGTCTTCTCATCATAAATTTATTACCATGAGCCTTTCACTGCTCTTCTTCTCACCGGATTCCTCCACACCCCCCATACTTGCTGTCGCTTAAGGAAAGGGTGGTTGCGCAATAGTTGAAGAACTCCACTTAGTCAAAGATTATAAGATATATTTGTTAATTATATTTTATAAATTTGTTTTATTAAACTCTTTAAATATAAAATAAGGATTGTTTAAGATACTATTTGTTAAAAATATATATATAAATAATAATTCTTAAATATATTAGAATATTTCATTTATAGTTTTTTTCCAAGTTTGACGTTAATGATCTCCTGTTGCTGTCTCTATGGATTGCTTCAAACACCCACATGACAAGAAGGGTTCGAGTGAATGAATCATTTACTTGTTCATTGCTATCATTTTATTTTATGGGAACTGTGTGATTACGAGGGAGACGTGAATGGCCGTGGCTGGTGGAGAGAGAATTATCTACTTTTCTCCCATTTGGAAATGAAAATTACAAAGGAATTAATTTCAATATCAAGCTTTTCTTTCTTTTGATTTTTTATTTTTTTAAAACTAGCACTTTTCCAGGATTTTTCTTATGAAATAGCACTTATTTGAGAAATAACATAGTTCATTAATCAAATTAAATCTTATTTGAAGCGGCAGCATCATTGCTACAAGAAGAAACATGACTGTAATACTATCATAAAATTTTGTAATTTAAGAGACGCGACAACATTAATGCCGCAACCTTTGAATTTAAAGGTTATGACAGTCTCAATATAATTGTTACCTCTATTAAATTTAAATTTGAAGCAATAATTAGTACTGAATAAATAAAAAAACAGGTAAATCATTTTTATTTATATAAATGTTGTTCATTCAATGTGAACATTAAATATCTGAGGAGTTGTTGTGTCGGTGGTGTCTCTGGCAATGTATCTGAGGAGTTGTTGCTCATTCAATTATGTTTTTTTTTTGTCTTTCATTTTCGTGATCTTCTTCTTCTTGTTCTTCAATGGTGTCTTCTTTTTTTTTTTTTTTTTTGATTATCGTGGGTGTCCGGGATAGCTTGCGCGCACCTCGACTAATCCCACGGGCCCTGAAGTTAACGACCATGTAAGCTTCCAGTGACCATTATATGAGCGACCACAGGGTTCGAATCTGAGACATAAGAGGGAGCAAGCCCCTTAATCCCAACCTCTTACCACTGGACCACCACCTAGATGGTTTCCAATGGTGTCTTCTTCATCGATCTTGTCGACGCTGGGACTTTAAATTTAAAGGTTATGACAGTCTCAATATAATTATCACCTCTATTAAATTAAATTTGAAGCAATAATTAGTGTTGAATAAATAAAAAAATAGGTAAATCATTTTTATTTATATAAATATTGCTCATTCAATGTCAAGATTAAATATCTGAGTTGTTGTTGTGTCGGTGGTGTCTCTGGCAATGTATACAAAGTTTTAGAGAGATTTTTCAAGTGGATGAATGAACTTTTCTAGGGTTGGATTCAGTGATGCGTATCATGCAGGTTATGGTCACTAATGGACAAACTCTTTATGAGAATTATCACTGCAATCTGCTGGCTGCAACTTATCTGAGTGCTTCTGGTTTTGTAAGGATAAACAGTAGAAGATACTGACTTTTGCAGCTCCAGTAGTGGGGAGGAGACGCTGGAAACCTGCATAATATTGTTTTGTCATCATCAGTCATGAGTTTTTTCTGGTTTTTTTTTTAATTAGCACAATAAATTTAAAATTTTGACAGATTAACAGCATTTCAATAAAACTGGGTAAAATAGTATACCTTATGAAAGTGGTACATCAATTAAAATTTAAATTTTTTAAATCAAAGAAGACACAAAATAACAACACACACCGACATTGTTTGTCTCTTCAAAAACCAATTAAGGCAATTGGTTTCTTCCTAAAAAAGCCTATTAAACACTCATATTTTACTCTTAAATTATCAAAAAATCAAATTCATCATAATCTCTAAGTATTTTTGAATATTTTTATATTGAAAATCCATTGTTATTTTTATTGGTGTCACTACTGCCATCGCCCAACTCCTTTTCTTGCCGTAAATAATGAAGAATATTTTTTAAAAATTTTATATAATATTTATATAGTGAACTTTGATATGGGTCTGACGATCTCGATAGACATAAGACCATTAAGTTTGACAATCATATTAGATCCAAAATACTTGGGTTTGACAATCAACTTAACACAAGGTAAATAAGGGTTAAAGATTATGGTGTTTTTATGACCGTATTGGATCGAAGATAATCTCCTAAATTAAAAGTATTTGAAATATAATAAAGCGTCATGCATGTCTTTTCTTAAAATTAATTTTCTAAAAGTCACAAAATTCTAACAATTTTTTTTAATTTTTTTTTAATAGTTACAACTTTTTAATTTTTTAACTGTTCTTTTATTTTTTTAATTGTTGTAATAATTTTTTAATTTATTTTTTGATTAACTGTTACAATGTTAGGAGCTTATACATACACTTTTGCAGTCAAATAAATCACAGCTAGTCGAGGGGAGAAATCAACCCACATTTAGTATCGGTTTCTCTCCTTCGTAGTTTTTTTTTTGGTCTTTTTTCCTCTTTTTAATTTTATGCATGATTTTATTAGAATGATTCCTGGGTTCTGCCATTACATTCTTGGGGAAGGAACAAAATACACTATAAGGTTTGATAGCCTAAAACATTGATCTAATATAGCAAAGGAATAAAGAGTAAGAAACAATACAAGGAGAAATTTAGTCATCATAAAGAAGTAGACAATCATAAAGACATGCAAACCACTGTGTCCACCACAAGGAAATAATAAAAAATGAAGAATCTCACCAAGTCACATACCCCTCTTCCTCCCTTAATAGACCTGCTGATCTTTTATACAAGAACTTCCTCAACTGTCACAACCCACAGAACTAAAGACTAAAGACTTGATGCATAATAAGTTTATGCTACACAATGTACTCTTGCTGTCTCTGTTTTGTTTGTCTTCTGGGCTTTTCTGGGAGCCAAGACAACCTATTCAACCGGGCCAAGAACTATGAAGGGTCATCTGATGTAGTAGACCTTCAGTTGCTTTTCTAGGGGCCTGTTCTGGCTGCACCTGTCAACTCGTACATTATCTGGTTTGGTCATTGGAACAAAAACCACCAAGCTACTATTAGGGATTTCATTTATTCCCTCTCTTCTTCACCTCCCTACCCCTCTGTTGCTGATTGGTGGAGAGCTGTCCGTTTCCATACAGATAAAATGGAGCTGGGAAAATCTTAGCTGTTTTTCCAGGATTTTCAAGAAATGAAGGAGGACTCTTTAAAGTTCAAGATGCAAGACATGCTCCTATGATTTTGCCCACTTTTTGATGAAGGAAGAAGGCATCACGATGGAAACTGATGTTCTGAAGAAACATAAAACGGAGCTCGCAGTGCAATTATGACAGTTTCCAATTGGGATCCATTTACAGTCATTTCAATCAGCAAACTACTGCTTGAAATGCTCCACGACTTGACATATCTGAGTGTATCTCCAACTGAACAAATTCCTAAGATCATCATTCGAATCAACACTTTGTCTGACTATATTTTATAACCTAGCTTTCGTTTTAATCAAGTTGGACTCTGCTTCTTTGCAATTAGTTTGGATGGACAGATATATATTACCATGATCCAGTTTCGAAGATTAGTGGAATAACATAAAATGAAGAGAAGAAATAGAGAAACAGACGAGAAGCAGGAATTTCAGTAGAATGCTATAATCAGTTGTCCCTACCAGATACATTTCAGTAGAAACTTCAGCATTCTTAACCTAAGGTCAGTATCAATCCAAAATAAATGCTATATATCGAAGAAGAAATTACTTTCCACAAATAATAATCCTTAGCCTACGAGTGTTTCACCTTTGGAACTCAAAATGGCATGTCATTCTCGGTAGAAACATACAACCAGGACTAGACTGAAAAGCTACAATAATATAGGGACTGAATTGAAGTGTTAGAAACAGTACAGGGACTGAAACAAAACTCAACCCTCATCACCAAACCCTAAGTACATAAACTAACTAAACCAGCAGCCTCCTTCCTCTCACACTCTATTCTCTCTCTTTCTCAGTTCATCCTATCATCATTGTCTCTTTTTTAAAAATAATTAAATTAAATTAAATTAAACAGACAAATGGCAGAGGCACTTTTATCGCCAATTTTGGAGCAGTTAACGAGGATAGTTGCTCAACAGGTAATTACTTTTATACAATTTGCAATGATCTAATTAACCCTTACATGAATAAGAAATATAAAAATGAAGTCTCTTTTTCTTCCTTTATTAGAAAAATAAAATAAAATATCAAATCCTCAGATCTAGATTTGGATTTTATTAAAGAAATTTATTTTTATTGTTTTATTATTTATCATATTTCTGGAAATAATCTAACAAATATTCTTAGAAGGAAAATGGAGTTGTCGATCCTCTCATTAAACTGAACTACTAAGGGTAAAATAATCAATCAGATGCTAAAATAAAATAAAATATCAAATCCTCAGATCTAGATTTGGATTTTATTAAAGAAATTTCTTTTTATTGTTTTATTATTTTTCATATTTCTGGAAATAATCTAAAACAAATATTCTTAGAAGGAAAATGGAGTTGTCGATCCTCTCATTAACCTGAACTACTAAGGGTAAAATAATCAATCAGCTGTTAAAATAATAAGTTTCATAATCTTATTATAATACAAACAAATATTTATTTCCAAATAGATTTTACGAATACCAACAAATACAGATCCTTTTATTCTCAATATTTCTTTGATCCACCAAGCTTATGTTATATATAGGTTTGACGTGGAACAATTTAAGATTCATTTTCATCCTTCTTGTATAGTAGCAGATTGCAGACAGAGATATATCATCATGATAATGATAAAAAGAAATATTATTATTTTTAATATATTGGTTTTTAATAAATATTTTATATATAAATTATTAATATAGCCAATCCATTTCACAGTACGTGTCAACTACTGCGAAAAAAAGGTTAATAAAAATTATCTAATCTATTAATTACCAAAAATTAAAATTAAAAACTTGTGGTGATATCATGGAAATGTTTCCTCTGCTTGAACTTCCTTATCTTTTCCACACTAATAGGTACGGGAAGAGGTGAGCCTAGTAGGGGATGTGAAGAAACAAGTCGACAAGCTGAAAAGCAATCTCCTTTCTATCCAATCTGTCCTTGAAGACGCAGAGAGAAGACAAGTGAAGGATAAGGCTGTAAGGGATTGGGTAGACAAGCTCAAAGATGTATGTTATGATATGGATGACGTGCTAGATGAATGGAGCACTGCAATTCTTAGATGGAAAATGGAGGAAGCTGAAGAAAATACTCGCAGCCTACAGAAGATGCGATGTTCCTTCCTGAAATCTCCTTGCTTTTGTCTCAATCAAGTGGTTCGACATCGCGACATTGCCCTGAAGATCAAAGAAGTTTGTGAAAAAGTGGATGACATTGCCAAAGAGAGAGCTAAGTATGGCTTTGATCTGTACAAAGCCACTGATGAACTCCAGCGACTAACAACTACCTCCTTTGTTGATGATTCAAGCGTGATTGGTCGAGATGGTGAAAAGAGAAATGTTGTAAGCAAGTTGCTGGCTGAAAGTAGTCAAGAAGCACGGGACGTGGATGTCATCTCTCTAGTAGGGCTGGGCGGAATTGGAAAAACAACTCTCGCCCAACTAGCTTTTAATGATTCTGAGGTTACGGCTCATTTTGAGAAAAAGATATGGGTGTGTGTTTCAGAACCATTTGATGAGGTTAGAATAGCCAAAGCTATCCTTGAGCAGCTTGAAGGGAGACCAAAGAATCTGGTTGAATTGCAATCCCTTTTGCAAGGGGTTTCTGAATCCATTAAGGGAAAGAGGCTCCTTCTTGTCCTTGATGATGTCTGGACAGAAAATCACGGACAATGGGAAAAACTGAAACCATCTCTCACAGGCTGTGCTCGAGGAAGCAGAATTCTAGTGACCACTCGTAAGGACGGTGTGGCAACGATGATGGGAACTGACCACCGGATCAACATTGAGAAATTGTCTGATGAGATATGCAGGTCAATATTCAATCACGTGGCATTCCAGGAAAGAAGCAAAGATGAGCGCGAAAGATTGACAGATATCGGCGATAAAATTGCAAACAAGTGCAAGGGCTTGCCTCTAGCTGCCAAGGTATTAGGAGGTCTAATGCAGTCTAAAAGAACAAGAGGAGAGTGGGAACGTGTTTTATCTAGCGAACTGTGGAGGCCAGATGAGGTTGATAGAGATCAGGTTGAAAGACGAATATTTATTCCTTTGCTTTTGAGTTACTATGATTTACCTTCTGTGGTAAGACGATGTTTCTTGTACTGTGCCATGTTTCCAAAAGGCTACGAGATGCGCAAAGATGAATTGGTGAAGATGTGGATGGCTCAAGGTTACCTCAAGGAGACTTCAGGTGGAGATATGGAGGCTGTTGGAGAGCAATACTTTAAAGTCTTAGCAGCGCGCTCTTTCTTCCAAGATTTTAAGACGGATGGTCGAGAAGATATTGGATTCAAGATGCATGATATAGTGCATGATTTTGCCCAATATATGACAAAAAATGAATGTCTAACAGTGGATGTCAATACACTTGGAGAAGCAACAACAGAGATTTCAGTTGAAAGGGTTCGTCATTTAAGCATGATGCTGTCAGAGGATACCTCTTTTCCCGTGTCCATTCACAAAGCAAAAGGTCTTCGCAGCCTCTTGATCGACACTAGAGACCCTTCGCTTCGAGCTGCACTGCCTGATTTGTTCAAGCAGTTGACATGCATCAGGTCATTGAATTTGTCAGGGTCTTCAATCAAAGAAATACCAAACGAGGTAGGGAAATTGATACATTTGAGAAACCTCAATTTGGCATGGTGTGGAGAGTTGGAGTCCCTGCCAGAAACCATGTGTGATTTATGCAATTTGCAATCCCTAGACGTTACGTGTTGTCATTCTCTTAAGGAATTGCCTAAGGCGATTGGAAAACTTGTCAAATTGAGGCATCTCTGGATTTATGGTTCAGGAGTGGCCTTCATACCAAAGGGAATAGAGAGGATAACATGTCTTCGTACATTAGATGTGTTTACTGTGTGTGGTGGTGGTGAGAATGAAAGCAAAGCAGCTAATCTAAGAGAATTAAAAAACTTAAATCACATTGGAGGGAGTCTTGAGATACAGAATCTAGGAGGAGGTAAAGAAGATGCGAGTGACGCTGCAGAAGCACAACTCAAGAATAAGAAGCGCCTGCTTCGTTTGCTATTGTATTTCGACAGAGAGAAAACAGAGTTGCAAGCGAATGAAGGCTCTTTAATTGAAGCTTTACAGCCTCCGTCAGACTTGGAAAATCTATTGATATGTAGTTACGGAGGGTTGGATTTGCCAGATTGGATGATGACATTAACCAGATTACAGGTGCTTGAACTGTATAATTGTACAAAGCTGGAAGTCTTGCTTCCGTTGGGGAGATTGCCCAACCTTGAATGCCTGGAATTGCGCTTGTTGAAGGTGAGAAGGTTGGATGCTGGATTTTTAGGTATAGAAAAAGATGAGAATGCCAGTATTAATGAAGGAGAGATTGCAAGGGTCACTGCTTTCCCCAAATTAAAAGAGCTTGGCATTGGTTATCTCGAAGAAGTAGCAGAGTGGGATGGAATTGAAAGGAGATCAGTGGGAGAAGAAGATGCCAACACAACTTCAACAATATCCATTATGCCACAACTTCGAGAGTTGATGATTCTTAACTGCCCGTTGCTGAGAGCACTACCAGACTATGTTTTGGCAGCGCCTCTACAGGAATTAATCATAAGTGGTTGCCGCAATCTAAGGAAACGTTACGGGAAGGAGGAGATGGGTGAAGATTGGCAAAAGATTTCTCACATTCCAAACATTGATATTAAAGAATAGTTAAGACACCACAACGTACGGAAGTCTGTAGGACCGGCAGGAAGAGGTATGTTTCATATACCTCTCTCTTTCACATCCTCTCTCTCTCAACATATATAAAATAATATGTAATTCATATGTTTATATTTAAATAATAGTTAAGACCGGCAGGAAGAGCTAATTTTTTTATTTAATTATTGAATTAGACTTAAATTTTACATGTTAAAAAATTAATCTAAGATGATATTATCTCGTTCACGTGAAGCTTATTCCTTGCTTAAATTCTCCAAATGCCACTCTAAAAAAATTGCCTTTGAAATTTCAACTACTGTAACTCATATCTATAATTAATCTAAGATGATATTCTCTTTTAGATTTTCTCAAAATGATATGTAATTCATATGTTTCAATTACTGTAACTCATATCTATAATTATTTCTCACATCCTCTCTCTCTCTCCCTCGCTTTTTTTTTTTATGCCTTTATCTGCCTTCAAATAAGCCAATGATCTTGATCAAGCAACTGTTTCAGTGGATTAAATCCAAGAAATTCTTACATCCTCAGTTTCAGTGGATTAAATCCAAATAAATGAGAGAAGCTAAAGCATTCATCTATAAGTGATGACACCCATCGATTTTGGAGATTAAATCCAAATAAAATTATCCAAACCTAACACAAAAAATCTTCAACAATAATTAAATTACAAATCAACAACAAAATTCAGCAGCTAAGAGTTTACCCATCTTTATTTTTTATAAAAATATGGATGATTTATTGTGAGTCAAATATTTTATTTTTTATAAAAAGTTATAATGCAGTTCTTTAAATATATTTTTCTAGTTCAAAAAATATAATAAATTAAAAAATTTATATATAAATGTAATTAAATAAATTCTTTCGGATATATGATTTTCTAGTTCTTTAAACTCCTTTTCTCTCACTACTTTCAGTCCTACCGGAAAGCTAGTACAGATTGAGCACGCATTGACTGCCGTTGGATCAGGCCAAACTTCTCTCGGAATCAAAGGTTGTTGCAATTTAAGCTCCCTCTCTCTTTTTTGTTTTCTCATTTTCTTGTCATTTTCGAATGCACTATGTTGTTGATGGGTGCTTAGATACTATGTTGTTGATTTTATTATTATTTTTGGTGTTGTTATTGCAACTGAGAAGAAATTGCCATCTATTTTAGTCGATGAATCTTCTGTAAGTAAACATTTATTATTAGTTTTATTAGTTTTGTTATGTTCTTTGGTTGAAATTCAAGAAACCCTTTTGTTCTTTTTTTTTTTTTGCGTTTTTTATTGTGTTTTCTTTGTGAACTTTTCGGGTTGGCCCTGTTTTGTTATTTTTATTGGTGTTGATTATTTTAAATCGTGTTTGAATGAGGTGGAGATGGTTTGGTTTTGGAGCCAGTCGATTGGTCTCTTATTCTAATTTGCAAGATGGCATATAACTTGATTTTGTGGATTAAATCCAAATAAACCTAACACAAAAAATCTTCAACAATAAATATGATTTCTGCTAGTGAAAGACAAGCCCCCAGTGCCTGTGCTTTCTAAATGCCATCACAGCCCCATTCAAAGAACTTCCAGACAGAGGATTCTTCAGACCAATAGCATTAATAACGGAAGACAATATAGATTCAAACTTTGATATCAGAATCAATATAGATACCACCATATTTGCTTAACCCAGCATGAAAAGGACAAATTGCAGAAACAATGATTCTAAACATAATAGAACCATCACATGGAATATAGAACAAAAATTCATCTCAACTCGAGTGAAGAGATATTCTGGGGAGTTTTTTCGGTCCATTTTGAGGGTTTAATTTGTTGGGTCTATTTTATTTTGATCCATTAACAATTTTATGATATTAATCCGTAAAAATTTGTAAAAATATCTAGTTAACAAGTTTATCTATATAAAATTTCATATGAAAAGAGAGGTTAAAACCCGGACCAGTGACCTCCTAAAAATCATTATACCCCAACCCACGTGGAAGTGTGAGATCATACTCTTGAGAATCATTGTGCACCCCAACTCACATGCAAGTGTGCAATTGTTGGTGGACCTCGAGATGGCAGGCTCTCACTTGTGGTTTTGTTTTTTAGAGTGGCTGACTGCTCACCCATGGGTGGTGTCAAGGAGTATGTCCGCGATATAAGAAAAAAAGGGATATTAACTAACACATGGTTTCCAGTTCAAGAGCCATCATCAAAATCACAAGATTCTGATTGCCAAATTCTTCTCAACCAAATAAAAGTTTGATTAAATTGAATTGAATAGCACCAAATATTCAATGGATCAGCTCAAATAAAAGGTACTGCTTATAAAACTAAATTTAATATAGTTCAAAATTAAGCAGATCTTTTTGGTAATTAAGGTAAGAACTTCAAAAAAAAATAAAGAAAAGAATTAATATGGCCTGACTTGATTAAAATATCCCGGTAAACTCAAGTAAATTTTAGTTAAATATTGTTGATTTTTTTTGAAAAAAAATATTTCAATCAAAACAATATCATTTTAATCTCTTTTAAAAAATTAAATCAACCTAAATTAATCCTTCCCTTCCGAACATGGATCTTGACCCCAGTCAATTCTCAGGTAAAATTTTAAAAACTATTTTATTGATGGTACATGGCTTGCAGGATGGTATATAACTTGAGCTGGTTGTTGATGGTATTTAACTCCTTGTAGGTCAATGTTCTTTACTGGTCTGGTTATGGACTTGACTTTGACATGGAGTACATGTCCCCTGTTGCTTTTTCAACAGGAAAAGAAGAAGAAGAAGAGTGGGGCAAATATGGAGTTCCTTAGAAAAATAAAAAGGCCGCATTCCTCTGTTCTTGGGTTTGACATGAGACATCTTGGCTATTTGGTTGCTCAATGGACCACTTCTTACTAACTTTTGCAACTTGTTAGCGTGTGTCAAAAAGGGTTGCTCTGCTCTACTTTTTTTCTTAACAGTGCTGAATCAGACTTATTTTGTTGCAGTGGAATGGGTCCTGACTTTCGAGTTTTGGTTCGCAAAAGTAGGAAGCAAGCAGACCAATATCATATACCGTACATAACTCATCTTCAAGATTTTGACACAATGAAAGTTGTCTTTATGAAATATCTCAGTTTTTTATATGCAATAAATATCAAGCGTGATTGGTCGAGATGTTGAAAAGACAACTGTTATAAGCAAGTTGGTGGGTGAAAGTAGTTAGGAAGCACGGGACGTTGATGTCATCTCTGTAGTTGATGTCATCTCTGTAGTAGGCTTGGGCGGGATTGGAAAAACAACTCTCGCCCAACTAGCTTTTAATGATGCTGAGGTTATGACTCATTTTGAGAAAAAGATATGGGTGTGTGTTTCAGATCCATTTCATGAGGTTAGGATAGCCAAAGCTCTCCTTGAGGAGCTTGAAGGGAGGGCACCCGATTTGGTTGAATTGCAATCCCTTGCACAGTGTTTGAAAGAAAAAAACTAACTAAAATTGATAAAAGATTATTTTGAAAAAAAAAATCATAAAAAATAATAAAAAAATATATAAAAAATATTATAGTAATTCATAATGTTTTAAAGAAAAAATTACAGAAATAAATTTTCATTCAGTTTAATATTAAAAAAAATTAATAAAAATAATTTTTTAAAAAAACACAAAAACAAAAAATATATATAAAAAAAAAAAAGACAATCTTAAAAAAAAAAAAAACATTTATAGCGCAAAAAAAAAATGTGGGAAAAAAAACATATGGTGTGGGAGAGCTACAGTAATTTCTTCACCCCTTAATAATTATCTTTGCCAAATTGAAATACTTAATTAAAAAAAAAAACTACTCGCCATTTATTCTATCAAGTGCAGCTGTGATATACCTTTCTCACATCCTTTCTCATCTAAAGGCATCATCTAACGATCAAAGGGTCTATCTGCCTTCAAACAAGCCACTGATCTCGATGCTTCCTCCATTAATTTGCAATTGCCATCCTAGTGAATATCAAGCACTGTTTTCTGCAATTCACAACAAGAAATTCTTAAACCTCAGTTTCAGTGGATTATTAAATCCAAATAAATGAGAGAATGGTAGACTTGGAAGCTAAACCTTTCATCTATAAGTGATGATACCCATCGATTTTGTGGATTAAATCCATATAAATTTATCTAAACCTGACACAAAACATCTTCAACAATAATTAAATTACAAATCAACAACAAAATTCAGCAAAAAAAACCTAATTCAGAGTTTATCCATCTTTATTTTTTTATAAAAAAATGAGTGATTTATTGCAAGTCAAATATTTTTATTCTTTATAAAATCTTTGTTTTTTAAATATATTTTTCTAGTTTAAAAAATATAATAAATTAAAAAATTTGTATACATCTAATCAAATAAATTAAAAAAAATTATGTTAATAAATAAATAAAAATTTATTAATAATACTTAAAAACAAATCTGGTTCAAGCCTTCATTGAGCTCAATGTAAAGAGGACCAACCTCTGCCGTCATAAAAGCACAAAATACTCCATTGTAAAAGCCCTCGTACGAAAACACCTTCTTCTCCAACAAGAAAAGCAAAGTTCAAACCCCAAGTAAATATCCCTGTCTTTCTCTCCCACACGCTCGCATTCTCAGTTTTTCCTCTCTGCGTCTTCAAGCAATAAACCATGGGTGATAGCCAGTACTCCTTTTCTCTCACTACTTTCAGTCCTACCGGAAAGCTAGTACAGATTGAGCACGCATTGACTGCCGTTGGATCAGGCCAAACTTCTCTCGGAATCAAAGGTTGTTACAATTTAAGCTCTCTTTTTTTCTTCTCTCATTTTCTTGTCATTTTCGAATGTACTATGTTGTTGATGGGTGCTTAGATACTATGTTGTTGATTTTATTATTTGTTTTGGTGTTGTAGCGGCAAACGGTGTTGTTATTGCAACTGAGAAGAAATTGCCATCTATTTTAGTCGATGAATCTTCTGTAAGTAAACATTTATTATTTCTTTTTATTGGTTTTGTTATGTTCTTTGGTTGAAATTCAAGAAAGCCTTTTGTTTTTTTGCGTTTTTTTTTTGTGCTTTCTTTGTGAACTTTTCGGGTTGGCCATGTGATTTTTTGCTAATAACATAAGCATAGAGACATGGGCTTGTAGCATTCTAATTGAGGAAGCTGATGATTGTTGTGGAAAAGCAACATGGATTCTAGCCAATGAGGTGTTGGTCTAGTAGTTAATGGGTTTATATTGAGATTTTTAGGAGTAATTTGAGTTTAGTGACATCGGCTGGTAATAATCTGTTCAAATTCGGTGTAAATTTGTAATTTTTATTAGTAATTTGAGCTTAGTGATTTGGGTTCATGCCAATGAGGCGTTACTATACTAGTTAATGACTCTAAGATTGGGACTTTGGATGTTGGAGTGTGTAGATTTATATCCTTATTAATCCCACAATGTATAAAAAGGTCGCGTTGTTTATTTTAAATCGTTTTGAATGAGGTGGATATGGTTTGATTTTGGAGCCAGTCGATTGGTCTATTATTCTAATTTGCAAGATGGTATATAACTTGAGTTGGTTGTTAATGGTATTTAATTGCTTGTTTTTTCAGGTTCAGAAAATACAGAATCTGACACCCAATATTGGAGTTGTCTACAGGTTTGTTTCTGCCTGCTTCTCAGTAATTAGGAAGTTTCATTTTTTTTTAGCTTGTGTTTCTCTGGCCTTAACTATAGCTAACATATCTGTCATGAATGATTTTAGTGGGCAGGTGTGTGGATTCAAAGCTCTCTTTATGTTTGGTGGGAAATTATATAGTTTCTGCTGTTGTTATAGTGTTCTGATAAGTGTGAAATTTGACCTGGGGTGGTAAATTGAGATAGAAGCATGCCTGCTTATAATCTGAACTTCAGTGGAACTCCTTGCAGGTCAATGTTCTCAAATGGTCTGGTTATGGACTTGACTTTGACACGTAGTGCATGTACCCTGTTGCTGTTTCAACAGAAAAAAAGAGGGGGACAAATATATAGTTCCTTAGGAAAATAAAAATAGGGCATTCCTCTGTACTTGGGTTTGAAATAAGACATCTTGGCTATTTGGTTGCTCAATGAGCCACTTCTTACTAACTTGTGTAACTTATTACCTATGTCAAAATGGGTTGCTTTGCTGTACTTTTTTCTTAACAGTGCTGAATCACATGTATTTTGTTGCAGTGGAATGGGTCCTGACTTTCGAGTTTTGGTTCGGAAAAGTAGGAAGCAAGCAGAACAATATCATAGACTGTACAAGGTACCAACCTACAAGATTTTCTTTATTGTTTTGCTTCATGTTTGTTCTTCAGCTTTTCTTTTAATGTCACTGATAAGTGATAAGGTTGCTAAATTTTCATGGCTTATCTTATGAATGGGATATGTGCATCCTTTTGACGCCTCTAAACAAACTCATGTATATAATTCATCTAATGCTTGATAACCCGGTTAAGATGATATATCTGGAAAGTAGTTATTGAGGTTGCCTATATTACAAGACTTATTGTTAGTTGTCTTATTCCCAATAATGCCATTCTGACCCCAAAAACAGCTGAATTTAGCATGAAATCCTAGAGTTAAATGTCCAATTACTATTTCATATCAATTCATTGTCATCTTTTGTTGTTAATCGTGAAGGTTGTAACTTGTGAATTTTTGTGATTGTAGGAACCAATTCCTGTCACACAACTTGTGAGGGAAACTGCTGCTGTCATGCAAGAGTTTACTCAATCTGGGTACTGGAACATCTTTTATACATTCAAAGCGTTTCAGTGGTTTTAGTTGATTTCCTCTGTAATTTAGATCTGAATTTCAATTTCCAAAGTTCATAACTCTTATTCTAATAACCCAACAACTCTCTCCCTATGTTCCTGCATCAGCATGTCAACTCTTCATGCTCTTATCCTTGAAGTTTGAAAATACTCATCCTTTGTTTTTCCTTGCAGAGGTGTAAGGCCTTTTGGAGTATCTTGCTAGTCGCTGGTTTTGATGACAAAGGTCCACAGCTGTACCAGGTATCTGTGTTTCCTCATAATATTGTCTGAAGTCATTAACTGTTTTTTTATTTTTTTTATCTGGATTATCCTCTGTAGACTGGGGTAGCTCAGTATTCTAGAAGCTGTAGGCCTTTGTGACTATGATGCACCCTTCTGTGTGCCCAGAGTGGCTGATAACTTTTTGACCTTTTGTTTTCTTGGTTGAGATTTGGATGGATTATGACTCACTTGTGTTGCCTTTTTAAAAATATGTTAGACTCCTGCACTCAAATCATAGTTCTTCTGATGATGTTATGTTTTGTATTTGTTTGGCTAGGTTGATCCATCAGGTTCCTACTTCTCATGGAAAGCCTCAGCAATGGGGAAAAATGTTTCAAATGCAAAAACATTTCTTGAGAAGAGGTATTTATTTGTTTTTGGTACCATGAAATGCATTGATTCTGCAAAAACTTCTAAACATCTTCATGGGTTCTCCTAGCTAGCAACAAATGTGTTTCCACCTCCAGCCATCAACTGCCAAACATATTCTTCATTCAAAGTTCAAGCTACTTTCAATTTTCAACTTCCAGCATACTTTGTGCTACTCCCCTCTTTCTTTATATAATTTATTGTACTTCATCTTTCCCATACAAGAAGAATTGGATTGTCTTTTTTTATAAAAGAAGAGAAAAAGAAAAAAGAAAGTGGGACGAAAAGAATTGAATGGACAGAAACATGGTAAATATTGTGGTTTTTTGTCCACATCTTCATTTGATTTGAACAATTTTCGTTTTCCGTAACTTAGCATGTGCTCTGTAGATACACTGATGATATGGAGCTTGATGATGCTGTGCACACCGCTATCTTGACACTAAAAGAGGGGTACATCACTTTAAAATTTCCTCCACTTTTTATTTTTGAATTTGAGCGGTGGTGTTTTTTACAAGGTTTGGTATATAAAAAGTGGAAGAAAAATTTTCAGTAGATTTTATATACTTGCGCCATGCACTTGCACCTGGTTGATTACATTATTGATTGATTTACTGATAAATTCAGCCATTTAGGTATTGTGATTGTCTGTCACACGTTCTGAGTGTCGTAGGTAAAATGAATTCTGGGTAACAGTAGTCTAGCTGGGGTCTTTAGCCTTGAGAACTTAAATTGGCTCTCAACACTTTAGTTAGTAGTTCAAGAGATATAATTATGTGAGATACTGTTTAAGTGAAAATGAATGAAAGTTTCTCAACCCAGTGTCAATCAAATGTACTTGCAGGTGCTTAAAGATTCCTTTTCTCTCCTCTTAGTGATTTTAAGAAGTTGTCAATTTGTTGACTCTTGCTTCTATAATCAGAGTGATGGTGGATTAGTGAGCATAATCTTAGTATTTGCAAAGTGGTCAGAGAGATATAAGTGAGCATTTTAAAGTTTCTTACAAGTTCTGAGTGCTTCCCTTGTACCCTTACAAGATTGTTTGTGTTTGCAGATTTGAAGGACAGATTTCTGGGAAAAACATTGAAATTGGGATAATTGGTGCTGACAAGCAATTCAGGCATGCTCTTTCTTGACCTTTTTCCTTATTAAACTTGGTAATAGTGTCACGTAATTTCAAGCTTAGGATGAGTTTCAGAAGTAACTTGCAGGATGCACATTTTTGTTAACACGGTTCATAACTAGATAAAATCTGATATCAAAAATCTTTTGGATCTCACCAATTTCATATATGGCCTTCCACTTGTGGTTTCATTTTTGAAGTTCTGATTTTCTCGCACTCTTGCTCTAATTTCAGTCTGACAATTTACATATGAGACTCATTCAAAATGGCCAATCCACTCTTTCTTTGGATGTTTAAGCTTCCTTGGAAGAAGTTATGTGTGACATGACCATGGCAATCTTATCCCTTGTGCCTTCTTTACTGCAGGGTACTAACTCCAGCCGAAATTGATGATTATTTGGCTGAAGTGGAATAGACATTGTATTTTTTGGCTAAAGTGGAGTTCTTCCCTGTATTGACACCAATCGAGATACTTGTGTTACTTTCCTCTGGAATTTGCTTGAATCAGTTGCTTTTAGCCGAAGTTTCCATTAATTCCATATTTGTAGATCTGTGATGTGGAAATGTTATAAGACTTCTCTACAATCTTAGATGGCTTCTAAAGTTTTGCATCAATATGATTTCCTATATGATACGTTTGACAGAGTGCAGAAAATTGGTCTTTTCAATTATATTTATCTCCTCTCAATGCTTGACCTGTAATATGGCCGTTCTCATTTAAATACAATGTAGCTCCGAAGAGGGAAAGAGAGGGACCATGGAATATGGATATCGAATTAAAATACTTACTCTATTTTTGGGTCGTTGTACTTGCCTCAATTTTTCAGTTTACACTCTATTTCTTCAATTTGATCCAAGTCACACAAGTTATAGCTTATTTTGCCCCATCTTAATTGCAGCCAAAACTACCGTTGTAAAAATGGAAATGCATGACGTAACGCTGTTTATATCAAGAAAATGGAAGTGTTCGCTTGGAATTATATTAAAACGATATTTTTATTATTATTTTAAAAAATTAATATTAAGTCTGAAATTATAAAAACAAATTAATATTAAAAAAAAATTAAAAAATCACCGCAACCTCAATAAGCGTTTTAACCCATTTTAACAGCAGTTTTCGCTTTTTTAGCATGGAAACTTCTGCTAGTAACGTCGAATTGCAACTCAATTGGCACTTCATAGCTTCGTTTTTGCAACAAGTCTCATGCTGGAGTTTTTGCTGTTAAAATATACATATAATAATGACAATAATTTGTCCATTGTGTTTAAACAAATTAACCTTTGATCTTCTTTTTATTATTATTATTAAAAATAAACTTTTTTAGAATTGATTATTCTAGCTATCAGTTACTGTCTCGATAGAATCCCATGCAACCTCAGACACCACGAGGCTACAATAATGCTATTGTTTGACTCCTTAAGTTCGTTAGAGATATTTTGAGGCTTTTGTCCCTTAGTAAACAGAAAAAAACAGAAGCTACTTTTGTCTGGCAGTGCTGGTCTTCACCCATGTAGTCCATTATCCAAGAAAACACTCTTCAGTTCACATATCTTCTTGCTTGCTGGATGTTTACAGATACCCAACTCCAAACTCCTCTTTTATACTTTCATGTAAGTCGTATCCTTCCTTCCTCTCTTTCCTTATGCAATGCCACTGCTAATGCTGTTCATGCTGCCTTGTTATTTTCTGTATTTATTAACTTCAATTCTGGTGGTTCTTTCTCCTCTTGCTGGATAATATTGCTTTTTCATGGAATTTCTTGTTCTGAGAAATGGGTTTCAATGGAATTGCTAAGTATCAACGTTCACTTGAGAGAGTATGTCTAAATTGTTTTGTGTTCTTGTTAGTTTAAACATTTTAGTATTTTGTTGGCTCTCATATCTATTGAACGAGCAATCATCCTTATCTAAAGAGTCTTACTGTGACTTCAGAAGTTATAAGATGATGGACCAGTTTTAGCTGTCAGAGTGCTATGCTTATCGTTGTTGAACTCGAACCAGTCTTCAACAGTTGTGGCCTTGTTTATCTTGCAAATTTTGATTTTTGTAGTTTAATCAGATAGTTTAGACTAATATTTGATTCTGCAATGAAAATACAACCTCTACTCACAGCAGTTAAGAATTATTGCGGAAGAAAGGGAGAAGATATTTGGTTTAGAAAGGGAAAGTTGACAACTTTTCTTCTTCTTTTTAAACTAGGTTTTCTGGTTTGC
>Ga0325404_1001750_pt1 | contig 23042 bp, 21 predicted proteins | sample PopdelMetagenome_18_FD_205664 | JGI IMG/M metagenome (GOLD analysis project Ga0325404, IMG submission 205664) | Populus deltoides microbial communities from Bellville, Georgia, United States - Xylem-Control-R1 | ecosystem: Host-associated > Plants > Phyllosphere > Stem > Wood/Secondary xylem...
ATGAACATGCATGGGTAGGTCGCCCGTGAAAATAGACTAATGTGGGTGTGTGGGCAGGTCGCCTATGAAAATAGACCGTGTGAATGTGTGGGCCGGTCGCCCATGAAAATAGACCAGGATGAACATGCATGGGTAGGTCGCCCGTGAAAATAGACTAATGTGGGTGTGTGGGCAGGTCGCCTATGAAAATAGACCGTGTGAATGTGTGGGCCGGTCGCCCATGAAAATAGACCAGGATGAACATGTGTGGGCAGGTCACCCGTGAAAATAGACCAGTATGAGTGTGTGGGCTAGTCGCCCATGAAAACAGAGCATTATGAGCATGTGTGGGTAGGTCGCCCGTGAAAATAGACTAGTGTGAGTGTGTGGGCAAGTCACCTGTGAAAATATATCGTGTGAGTGTGTAGGTCGGTCGCCCTTGAAAATAAACCAAGATGAACATGTGTGGGTAGGTCACCTGTGAAAATAGACCAGTATGAGTGTATGGGCTAGTGGTCCCTGTAAACAGACCACTGTGAGCATATGTGGGTAGGTTGCCCGTGAAAATAGACCATAGTGAGTATGTGTAGGTAGGTCGCCCGTGAAATTAGAATAATGTGAGTGTGTGAGCCGATCGCCTTTGAAAATAGACCAGGATGAACATGTGTGGGCAGGTAGCCCGTGAAAATAGACCAGTGTGAGTATGTGGGTTAGTTGCCCCTGAAAATAGATCAGGATGAACATGTGTGGGTAGGTCGCCCATGAAAATAGATCAGTGTGAGTGTTTGGGCTAGTCGCCTCTAAAAATAGACCACATGGGGCAGGCTGGGCCCAGCCCGAAAAAAAAAAGAAAATTTTTTTCAAAACATTATTTCAAAAAAAATCTGTGATTTTTATTTTCAACAAATTTTTTTATTGAATTTTGCTTAGTATTGTTTTGTATTTTTATATCGTAAAGATACAAATGCAGTTTTAAAGTACCTAGTTTTCGGCAATACATTGAAAAAATTTAAAAAATATTTTGTTTTCACGCATACGGCCAAATATCTAAAAAACAATATATCATATTTTCATATAACAAAGATTCAAAAAAATAGATATTAGCATGCATTTTGGCTTTAATAACCAGTTTATTAAAGCCACGAGAACTAAGCCAATATTTTAAAAATTCCAAAAAAAAATCATTTTGTTTTCTTTTAATATTAAGGATTACGAGCTTATACATAAGGCGTAGTCTCGATATTAAAAAGATAATTTTTTAAAACTTTAGAATGGTTAGGTTTTTACCCAATAAGATAAGGACCTCCTTATCGAAGAGAACTTTTCTTAAACCATAAACGGACCAATAACTAGAAACTACAACAAGACCTTAGATTTTATTAGACAATAAAACAATGCAACTTACCTTAGGTAAGGCATACTTGGAGTGCTAATACCTTTTGTTTATGCAAACAGTCCCGTACCCGATCTCTAAAACTAGTTAGGGTTCCTAGTGACCAAAATACTAGGTGACGACTCTCATTCTATTTTTCCACTAATAAAAGACAAGAATTCCTTGTCTCCTCATATTTGCCTGATAGATAACACATATGAGAGCAGATTCTTTCGCTACGACGCCACACATATGTGATAGTATGGTCGGACTAAGCTTTTTTTGTTTGATTGTATGTGTATTGATTTTGGTCTATTCAATTTTATCTCGTATTTTCACTACTTTAGCATTTTTATTTCTTGTTTATGCATAGGCACATCGGGCATTTTAATTTTATAGTAACCCAACTCTAGGTTAGGTGGGGAGTAGTGGTCTGTCTTATGACTTTTAGTCAGGGTTCAGATTTTGTGAAACATCCAACTAAGAACTGAGTGTTTACTCGGTAATGACAGTCACATTATGTCCAAACCATTCCTTGTAAACCCCTATATTGCCTTCATGCAAGATGGTCACTAGGCACTTCACAGACCTTTTCAAGACTAGGTAGAAAACTTACCCTCGTGTAATGGCCTAGAATATTTTATTAGAGGATGGGCTCCCTAATCGAGGTGCATGCACATACATTTGCATCCATACACATTCATCCATTCATTATAAATAACAGACATGCATGAATAAGATTGATATATAGGTCCCAAAAGAGTTTACAACACTTGACTCTGAATGAGAAACATGAAAGACGAAGAGCATACTCATTATCGCACCCTCACAACGGAGCGCGGCATCGCGGCGACCCTCAATTGATTTCGGGTCGTTTTTTTTTGTTTTAAGAAGTCGCCACCTAGTATTTTGGTCACTAGGAACCCTAGCTGGTCTTTCAAAGATTCTAAGGCAAGGGACTGGTTGCGTAAAGGGAAGGTATTAGCACCCCTAGTACGCCCTATCTAAGGTAAGCTGCTTGGTGTTTGGTTTGCTTTATAATTGCTATGGTGTTAGTGTTTTCTGATCCCATCAGTTTTTCTAGGTTTGATTTAAACTAAATTTATTAAAAATAGAAATCCAAGGAGATTCCATATGCTTCGAAAACTCATTTTTCCCTTAGTATTTCAAGAGTTTGCGACTCGTAAATTGCAAGGAGGAGGGACAAAAATTTAGAAATCTAGGGTTCTTTTAAAAAAAAAACCTTTTTTTTTTGCCTTAGTGTTTTATACTCTCACGGCTCGTAAACCGTGGAGTAAGAAAAATTAAAATGTCCTCGATTATAATCAAGGCTTCTTTCAAGGATGTGTGCAGATTCATTTTTTCTAGAAAATTATTTTGGATATTTACTACTCAGGGTTTCTTTATCCAAATATTAACAGTGAATAATAACAAATTATTCCCAATAATATTTTGGATATTCATCCTTTAAATATTTCTTTATCCAAACATTAGCGGTGAATAATAGATGAATTCCCCCCAAAATGAGAATTTTGTATTTTTTGGAATATTGGCCAATACCCTTTGGAGTTTTACAAACATGTTGTAAAATCCAAAAATGCAAGAAAAAAATTTGTGTTTAAGAAATCCATGCGAAAACACATTTTTAAAACTTCCAATATTTTTTGTATAAAAAAAGTATTCAAAACATGTTAGGGTATTGATCGTATGCAGCACATAAAAAAACATTTTTTTTATATATTTTTTGTCAAAACGCAAACATCACGAAAAATATTCACCTATTCCAAAATTCGCAAGAAGCTTAAAACAATTAATCTCAAATAAACAAGGTTCGACACACCAATTTAAAACACAAGTCAATGTGCACAAAACATAAAAAAAAAAAAAACCAAACAAAGTCCTGAAGCTAAAAAAAATTACAACATGAATCTAGTAGTAATCTGGTTGATCAACAAGGGTCTCATGATCTAATTCAGAAACTGACAATGCCGAAAATCCCGATATGACTGAGAGTATGACCTAAGAACAAATCATCAAAATTTGTGATGGAAATAGAGTTTTTTAGTGCAAAACTCGGGTCAGGATCCTTCTCACGGCAGGAATCTCTACTTTCACACTAGATATTCAAATGGGAATATCTTGAGCTTCTGATATCGAAATCAAGCGATTCAAAAGCCCAAATTTATCTACGTGTCCAGTACTACAACTTTGATGAGTAGTCGAATTGAGATAAAATCATTTTAAAGAACAGAATCTGGGAATAATCTAGTTGGTCAAAAAAGTTCTTGATCTGACAATGTCGAGCATTCAAATCTGACTGAAAGTCTGCTCTAAGATCATTGATCCCTAGGACCCAATAAAGGTGTAGGTCAATTTTTCAACATGTCATGAGTGACATAATATAGTTAGGATGGTCAGATATCATACGAAACCAAGTCAGAATCAAAGTCTAAGTTGGAACAAAAAAAATTACGACAGCAGCAGAACCAGTTTTTTTAGTGCAAATTCTAAGGGATTTATCTAACCTTAAAGACCAGATAAAGAAGGAATGAATTTATCATTATGAAGACTTCTGATCAATCTAAGAAAACCTGACAATTTTGGCAGCAAAAAGGAAGGATACAGAGAGTAGAAAACAACTCAAACAGGGTTTCAAAAAAATATTTTTTATTTCTCTGCTTTTGTCAATCTTCCAGCAAACATAAGTTAAACTCCTACACTCAATTCAAAAGAGGTATACATCATCTCCAGCACATGGGGTCCAAAAATGAGTAACAACACTCATCGTGATGCTCATTTTCAAGAAGAGTTGGAGTCTCTGAAGACCAGTGTTGCTCTCCTCACCAACTTACTTGAGCAAACACTCTGAAATGTCTCTGGTAAAAGTCCTTCCAACTGACCCATTCATCAAGCCTTGCAGTCATAGATACATTTGCCAACAAGTCCTACAAGACTAAGTCATTTGATGACATTGATCAAGATAAAATGATGGCACTAGAAGCAAGAATCAGAGTCATTGAAAGGGTAGACTTATATGAACCAGTACGGGCAACAAAAATGTGTCTGGTCCCAAATGTGGTTGTCCTGAAGAAGTTTTTGTGTTCCTGAATTCATCAAAGACACTAGAACACAATACCCTATGACTCACCTCAAGTCCTATTGCAACAAAATGGCAGAAGTAGTACATGATGAGAAACTACTGATGCACTTTTTTTCAGGATAGCTTAAGTGGGGCAGCATTGAGTTGGTATATGAGATTGGACAACACAAAGACCCGCAAATGGAAAGACTTGGTGAATGCATTTGTCAAGTAGTACAAGTACAATATGGACATTACTCCTAATAGAATTAGATTGTCCAATCTAGAGAAAAGGAACAAAGAAAGCATAAGGGAATATGCTCAAAGATGGAGAGATCTAGTTGTACAGGTACATCTCCCACTCCTAAACAAAGAGATGGTCACTCTATTTGCCAACACGCTCAAGGCACCTTACTACGAGCATGATGATGTGGCAGTAGCTGAGCGCATAGAGCAAGGAGTTAAGAGTGGTAGAATTTATGTGCTCATTGAGAAAAGAGGCTTTGAAGGGAAAGGGAAGGAGGTCGACCATGTTGAAGGTGGTTATATAGGTAGGAGAAACTCCTTCCAAAACTACCACACTCCATCCCAGATTGTCAATATCAATCTCAACTCTCCATTTCCCAAAAAAAAAAAAACATTAGCCCCAAAACTTCCAAGCGAAAAGCCAAATTGAAAATTTACCAAAGAAGGATTACCAAAGGGACTAGGAACAACTACCCCTATTATTGTTACCTTTAAATGAGATGTACCAGAAGCTACTAAGCATCAAACATATAGCTCTAGAAGAACCATTCACACCTCTGCAACCACTTTACCCCAATTGGTACAAACCCAACCTCACCTATGAATATCATGTTGGCACAATGGGACATAACATTCATTCCTGTAGTACCTTCAAGAAAAAGCTCATGCAATTAATTAAAGCTGAGTGGATAACATTTGAAGAAAATCTAAAGGTAGAATGCACTAGAGGTAGAATGCCTAGGAAACCTAAAAGAACTAATGACAACAATAAGGTGCGAAGAAGGCAGCATATATTCTCAAGGGTGTCCATGATAGATGATGAAGTTCCACCATAAAGAGGAATGTACCAGAACGGAGCTTGCCCCTATTGTGTCCAAAATAATTGCCTTTGTTTAATCATATCTATAAAGTTATTTTGATTTTGTCATATTTCAACCTGTTGGAAATTTGGCGCATAATGCCACAAAAACTTTCTCTATTAAATGATCATTTCTTGTTAATAAGATTATGTGCTTTCTTGTGTTCATGATGTGCCTTCATTTGTTGTTGTTTCATGTAAATAACACACTCGCATAAGTACACCCTTCAATCACAAAACCACTACACTAAGAATTCTTTGGTGTTTTCCTCTTTTCTCTAAAAACTACGCATGATCCTATGTTTTCACAAACACTTTTAGGAAATCAAAGTTTTAGTATAAAACAAAAATCAAATTGTGTTTGTTCTAATAAACAAGTTTTAAAAATTCAAGTGATATCCTAGAATGTAACCATACACCTAGAAAACCTGAAGAGTAACCCAAACATCATGAGATGACTTTAAAGCTGAGTTTTAGTTACATGAGAAACCATTTTGCATATTCGCATGGGAGAAAGCAAGGTTTGCCGATTCTAGATGCATAAGTTTTAAATGAGAAAAGATCATTTTTGATAATTATTTTATAAGGCTAGATGTATCTTTTCTCATCTCTGTTTGAGCCTAATAAGTTTTTCTTAAAAAATAATCTTGGCTAGGATCACACCCCACACTAGGAGGCAAATACTATAAACACAAAAAATCCTTAATGATTAAAAGTGTCCAAACAACACTAGGGGGAAGAGTGAGAAATAAAAACCTTAATGATTAATGGTGCCTAAACAAAGTTGGGGGGCTTGAAAAAGTCCAAAGAGCCAAAAGATTTGAGCACACCACAAAAATTACTAATATGATGATGTTCAAAGCAAAAAGAAGAAAAAAGCCTAAACCCATGGAAGCATCATTTTGCAAATCAATTCCAACGTCCAGAAAATCCATGAACCAAAAGAGGAGGTTGGGAAATAAGCATTAGTGATCTTTAATCTTGAAATCCCTTAAACATCTCTTGAGCCAATAAGTATCATTTTTCTTCAAAACCAAGAGCCTAAACCTACGTTACCTGCCCAATCAAGTCCTTTCTGATCAAAGGCAGGCAATATGGATCAGTAGGCAATGCGTTCTCATGTGAAACAAGTCATTATTCTTACAAGTAAAATGAATGTTTTGAAGATCAATTCTTTGTAACTGTCAAATTGAAGCTTGAATCTCTTTGACCAACAAAACATCACTTCACACCAAAAGCAAAACAAAACTTTTCAACACTTATGCAAACCTATCCATGAGAATCGCTTGAATTTTTCAAAACAGGTTTGTTTTAAACTAACATCAAAATAATTTTTTGTTCGGAATAGCTTTGAAATTCCAAAAGTCTCTATGAAAACATCTTCTTCTAAATAACCTAATCTTCTTTCACACAGTTTCATCCCTAAAAAAACCTGAATTGAACATTTGGGGACATGATCAGGTCAGGGGGCAGTCGAACAAACATACAATAAGGTTAGCTCCATGACTCCCTTTCTATATATATAAAAAAATAGGGCGGAGTTGGTGACCTTAAGATAAAGGCTTACTGATATTATGCCCTTCCTAGAGGTCAAAATCATGAGATGTGAGACGAGTGCAGGAGTGTCGAAGTAATAAATAACCCGGCAAGACCGGGGTCAAACCATAGGGAGCTTAACTATACAAACTACAACTAAAGAAATAGATAATAATAGAAAAGGAGTTGAAGAGAGCTTTGAGATGTGACAATCCTTATCTTCTTGTCTGAACACAATGTCATTGCTAACATCAGAATTTGAACAGATAGTCGTTATAAAAGTTCTGGAAAATTGTCTCAGCTTTCCAACAAAACAAGAATCAACACATTTGGACATATAGAACTCGAGATATAGGCTGAACATTGAACAGTGCCTAGGCTGTAGGACAGATTCTGACTTCTCTATTGATGTGACCATTTGAACTCAAAAATGACACTTTTAAATCTTGGACTCTTCATGAAAGTTTTAGGCTTTCCATACATATAAACCGTACCTAAATCCAAGTTCTACAGCTCTAGTTTTGATCCAATAACCGAATGATGTTCCAGTTTGGACTAAACTAGCATATTTTTTCTAAGCTTAGCCCTCCTTTTGTCTTCTCAATTTCAGAAGTTAAACTCATGTTGTATATTGTCCGCTTTGGGCCTTACCGCCCTTACAGTTTTGTTCCTAGTGACGCGAGCCAACTTCTGAGCCTGACTCCCCAAAACGCGTACAACATGTTAGCAACCAGCGCTACTAATAAGGCCAGCTACCAAACACTCACCCGTCAATGTGGGATATTACAATCCACCCCCCTTAAGGAGCCCGACGAACCCGTCAGCACATTCGAACAACTAGTGAGGTCGGCTCTGATACCAAATGTAACAACCCGGCCTAGTGATGCAACCATATTATTTGATAGTTTCATCCACATTTAACTAGTGTTTTGCCTATGTTTCATATATAAAATGCCTTGATATTCTTTGTTTTATGTTTTGAAGGCACTTTTGGATGAAAGATGCAAAAGGAAGTAAATTGGAGGTAATTAGCAGATTTAACCGTCAGTCAATGTTTTGTGCAGAGCGTGAGCTCTAGAGATCGAAATGAAGTGATTTCAGTGGCATTAAAAAGCTAACATCCATACCTCTCTGGACATATAAGGCAAGAAAATAAAATAAGGAAGAGCATGAAAATTGTAGCCTTCAAAATAAAATCTTGCAATCTGCCAGTGTTGACCTTTGGCCATTCCGACTTGAATATATGGAGCTATAGAAGTCCAATTGATATAAACTCAATTGTTTTGATTCCTAACTCAAAGACCTATCAACTTTCCAAATTGCATCCAAAAAAGATATCATATGAGGGACATATGAGTTTTCAAAGATGACAACCGAATTCTGCCAGCAAACAGGTTTCGTGAAGAAACGAGGCCAAATTACATTCCGAAGCATCTAAACCAACATTCAAGTTTTTATTTCAGCAATTTAGCTCCTCTAAGTTAAAGCTTGAAGATTTCATGCAAGGCTTTATTTTTTTTTTAGGAAAATAGTTATTGAAGTACTTAATTGTAAACTGTCTATTTAAGGGAGGACTATTTTGTAAAATAGAGACTAGAGTTTCCTAGGATATAAAAAGAATGAGAGAAGAGAGGGGGGGGAGCCAACCAAGAGGAGAAAAGGCCCCCCTCCTCTAAGAAAGTCGAAATTATGCATTCTTCCTTCTTTTTGATTAGTTGTTCAACAAACATGCAAGGCTAAACTCATTTTCCTGGTTGCAAGGACACGGAAACCTTCAGATTTCAAGATCTGTGAGATTTATTTTAACTTTTCTTTTCAGTTTATATGATAAATATGTTTGTTCTCCTATGCTTATTTTTCCTATGATTGTTTATTTTAATTGCTACAGCGGACTCTAAGTTATTATTGTAGACAATCTATTGCTAAGTTTGATATCAAAACTGGAGTTGTGGTATATGAACTTGTGAAGCAACTGAGTTTAATAATTATGGTGGATCTACATTATTAATCTTAGGGAGAACATTCAATCAAATCAAACATAGATTGCAGACAGTTATGTTTTCTTGATTAATCAACTTATCTAGTTCTTAAGGCTTCCATTGAATTAAATTACTAGTGCGGATACTGTGGTTGTTTGATGGTTAGGGTTAGTTATACGGCGGATCCGTTAACTAACCAATGTTAAGAAGAGATAAATATTCAGAATATAAATTGATGTTTCGTTTCCATGATCAATTCTGATTTCTGTAGGTGGATGTGTGCTTGTGACCATGGTTTGTTCTCTTGATAATTTTCTGATTTTATTTAATTTATCTTGATAGTTTTCTATTTTCTTTTGCTTTAGCCTAGATAATGTCCAAACCCCCCCCCCAAATTGCATATCATCTAGCATAAAAATCTGACTTGAATCTTCCTCGTGGGATCGACCCCTTGCTTGCTTTATACTATCTTGTGTGTTGTGTTTGAAGCTAGGTTAATTAATTTGTGCGACTGCGACATCGCAACACCCAACCTGTCATATATTATCCGTTTTAGGCCTTATCGCCCTCACGGTTTTGTTCCTGGTGACAGGAGCCAACTTCTGAGCCTGACGCCTCAAAACGCATACAGTATGTTAGCAACCAGCACTACTAATAAGGCCATCTACCAAACCCTCACCCATCGATGTGGGATATTACATGATAGGCCTGCATTTAAGATGAACATTTACCATAAATTAAAGGTATCTTATATTATCAGACATGTTATTATAAAACATGCTCTAGTTAAGTAGTTATTGATACTTCAAGTGCAAAATAATGATATAAAACCTTGAAAAAAATGCACTTTTAAGTATTAATCACACCCCCAAACCAGCTTATTACTAGTCCCTAATAATCAAAGTGTTAAAATAGAAAAACAATTTGCAAGTTTCACAAAGCAAGACATTCATCATTCAACTTCCATTAATCTATCCAAATAAACAAACTCTCATTAAATTTATATATCTACTTTATATTGTTGAAACAAGATATTAATAAACCTTCTTTTTATGTGCTTAATGTATGAAAACATAGATGATGAGGCTTATATGGGAAGAAAACAATATTTTGTTCTAATGTTTTTCTAAAGTTAACTTCCTTGGGTTGGGATTATTATCTTCTTTTTTTAATATATATACATATAACTTAAAACACAATGCATCCTTAACCCATATAGCGAGCTTTTGGCTAATGACTCCAAAACCAGTTGGTCTTAGGGCATTGGGTGTTGAGACACCTCTTCGAGCTTAGCAACTGGGGTTGCAAATACCGATATGTAGATAGTGCAATGTTTGATTTCCTTAAGCTTTCTCCTCAACCCATGTAACAAGCACTGGGCTAATAGCTCCCAAGTCAGTTGACTTTAAGGTAGCAGGTGTTAAAACACCCCTTCAAGCTTAATTGCTTAGGTTAGGCAGGCTACGAAACCAAACTTATCTACGTTTTTATTATCATCAATATTATCAATTTGTGTTTTTTTTTTTTTTGCAAATTATATACTATCCCTTTCTCTTAATTGTTACCTTTAACAAAAGAACATAAATAATGTAATAATCCAATGTGCAACCCTAAATCATATGTTAAAGTGTGTGTGTGAAAATGAAGGTTTAAGAATACTTGTTAAATGAGTATATAAGCAGAATCAAGTGATAACAATGCGAGAGTTTGTAAACTTGAATATTTCAAGTATTCTGATAGACCTTGATAAGAATATTTACTAAGATGCATCTCAAGAGTCAATAAAATTCCTCTTTACTCTACCATCCTAATAACAGTTTTGTCAAATGGTTTTAATAATAGCAAAAACAGTTAGTAAGTTAATTTTTTCTTAATGTCAACTACTATCCTCCCCCCAACCAAAATGAGACATTGTCCTCAATGTCCTAAGGTAGAAAGATAGAGTATAGAAGACATCACCTGAAACACACTTAAACAAATATAATAAATAACAAAACAAAATAATATGCTATTATCAAAACCAAAAGACACAAAGTTTCACAAACGAAGGCTCAAATCCAATCTAAGCTTTTCATGGCTTTCCATAGTTGACCAATTTATGCGACTCGTGGAGGGATCAATTACAGAGATGAAAGATTGTAGTTGGTCAATTAATTGTTCAGCAATAGTAGTAGAAATTATGATTTATCGTGCTGAAAATGTTAGAAATTTCTGTTCCACAGCTTGATCAAGAAAAGACAATAAATTATCATAAAAACCATTAACATTGAGCAAACCTATAGGTTTCTGGTGAATGTTCAGGTGGGCCCAAGAGAAAATATGAAATATCTCTTCTAATGTGCCCAGACCACCTGGTAAGGCAATGAAGGCGTTAGCATGATCAAATATTGCATTCATTCGATCAGACAGTGTGAAGACCTGTAGTTCCTCTCTAATTATTTTTCCAATGATGTCCCCTTTTGCTAAAGCGTTGGGGACGACCCCCAAAACTTGACTGCCTCCTAAAAATACAGTTATTTACACACCCCTATTACCCCAAGGCTGCCTCCCCCATACACTAAATGAATCTTTCTCTCAGCTAGTACCTGACCAAGATGATTTGTTTATTCTAAAAACTCTTTTTCTTTCTTAGGACTGGATCCACCGAAAATACAAATATTTCTTATTTGATGACATGAGGAACCTACCATTTCTACACACTTCTATATCTGTTGAATGTATGGGTTGAGTAGAAATGAAGGGAAGGAAGAGAAGATTTTATAGATGAGAAATAAAAAAAATACAATCATACCACCTATATGTAGGAAAACTGAAGTCTCTCTTTCTCGCTCTCTCTCTCTCTCTCTCTTTATTTTTGGTCAAAAAATGTGTATGTACAGGTAGTTGTGATTGTGGCTCACATTTTCCCTTGGTTTTACGTCCAAAAACGGTTTAAACGCCCTCTTTGGGTCGGGGATAAGCTTCACATCCAGTTTTTTAAAAAACTGACAAACAAGGTCTTTTTTAGTCAGATTCGCAAGACTAAGTCGATCATGTTCTTTATGAAAATAAGGCCATAAATCATGAATTGTATGATGCACATCTCCACTAGGATGCGTCTCAAGAGTTACTAGAAGATTATCTAAAGACTCCTCACTCAGGCCATCCTTAATGAATTGTATTTTATCTTCACGGTTTATAGATACCATTTTTAAAGAACAACATTGTGCATTACAAGTCCATCTGGCACATCGGTGACAAACTTTCAGTCATTTTGCATGATGTTTCTTCGCAAAAGTGTTTTTACCTGTTCCAGACATGTATGAAATGAAAGAATTGGACTCACCTGGTAATCGGACATTTGCTTCAATTAGCCAGCGAATATCTTTGGGAATTCTATGGTTCATTAACAATTTCAATCTTGCACACCTAGCATGGTAATTTTTTGTAATCGCATTCTGAGGCAGAGCGGGAAAATACTTTCTTAATTTTTCAAGAGTGGTGTCCATTTTTTTAAATAAGAAGTGGAAAAGAGATGCAAAGAAAAGAGAAGGAACAACAAATTGAACAAATATATACACAGATATCAGTTATCATGGGAAACTGAAAGAATCGACTTAAAAGTCACGGAGTACCGTTATCCGCCATTTGACCGGGGTGAGAGAGACTAGCAAAACAAGAGTCACACCAAAAAGAAACACAAACACAATGTGAGAAAAAAAATAAATAAAAATAATCAATCTTTATATACAAAATCACCTAATTCAATGGAGTCATTTTCAATTAAAAAATTATCAAAGTAAACTTTCAAACGATGTCCATTTACCTTAAAAACATTGCCATTCTTTGGATTCTCAATATCAAAGGCCCCATAAAGATACACATGTTTCACAATAAATGGACCGCTCCATCTTGATCTTAGCTTTCTAGGAATTAAATGGAGTCGAGAATTATAAGGTAAAACTTTTTGACCAATATCAACTTTTTGACAATTTTCACAAGTTTTGCAGAATGCATGCGTGTCGTTGAACATGGTGGGCTAATAAAATCCACATTGTAAGATTTTTGCAGTTGTTTTCTTTAATGAAAAATGACCCCCACATGGCTCAAAATGAAAAAAATTTAATGAAACTACTTACCTCATGTCAAAAATGCATCTTCGAAATATTTGATCAGGACAATATTTGAATAAGCAAGGGTCATCCCAATAAAAGTTCTTCACTTCTTTCAAAAACTTTCTTTTGTCTTGGGTACTCCAATGAGCTAGCAAATATCCTAAAGCAAGAAAATTGACAAAATTAGCAAACCATGGCATTGGACTAAGAGAAAGTAAGGATTCGTCAGGAAAGTAATCATTGATTGGTGGGATGTCAGATGTCGAATCTATTGTCAATATTGACAAATGATCTGCGACAACATTATCGGCCTTTCTTGTCCTTGATTTCTTCCTGAGAATAAATCATTTGCAATTCTTCAGATTCATCAAACTCAGTTTTACTCAAGGTAGATTCAAATTGATCATAAACTAATTCTTCAATAAGATCTAATTCCTGTAAATCATTATCATCTCTAGGTTGCTTGCAAATGTTGAAAATATTCATCTCCAATGTTATGTTTCTAAATGATAGCTTGATCAGTCCATTCATACAATTAATCAATGCATTAGAAGTTGCAAGAAACGGACATCTTGCAATAATTGAAATTGAATTACATGCTTCAACAGGTTGTGTATCCAAGATAATAAAATCTACAAGATAAATGAATTTATCAGCTTATACTAACACATCTTCAATTATTTCTCTAGGCATTTTTACATATCTATTAGCAAGTAAAAGAGTTACAGAAGTTGGTTTTAACTCACCTAGATTGAGACTTTGAAAAACCGAATATGGAAATAGATTCACACTAGGTCTAAGATCAAGTAAAGCTTTTTTAATTTTATGTTCTCCAATAAAGCATGAAATTGTAGGACAACCAGGATCTTTATATTTCAAAGCATTATTGTTTTGAAGAATGACACTTACTTGTTCAGCTAAAAAGGCTTTCTTTTTCACATCCAGTTTTCCCTTCACGGTGCACAAGTCTTTCAAAAATTTAGGATAAGAAGGTACATGTTTAATAGCATCAAACAAAGGTATATTGATCCTTACCAGCTTCAAAGTTTCAAAGATTTTAGAATTGTGATTGACTTTCCTTTGTTTGGTCATGGCATGAGGAAATGGAAGTACTGGTGGGGAATCAGTCTTTTCTTTGTAATGTTCAAGTTCAACCCCTTCATTACCCTCAGAGCTTAACTCATCATCTTTCTGACAAGGTTCAAGAGTGGGTTTTTCAATAACCTCACCACTGCGAAGAGTGATGACTGATTTGACTTGATTCATGTGTTGGCTTCCGGAATTACTTGCATTTGCATTGTATTGCCCCTTGGGATTTTACTGTGGTTGAGATGGAAACTTACCTTTCTCTTGAAAACTTAGAGCAGATATGAATTTTGCAAAAGCATTTTTTAGATCTACCATGGTTTGAGCATTTTGAGTATTGATTGTCTCTTGCTTTTCAATGAATGCATGCAATGTTTCCTCAAGATTTCTTCTAGGAGAGGGAGCATAAAGAGGTACAAATCCATGAGAATTTTGAAAATTATGGTGTGCTTGAAATGGTTGCTATGAAGTTTGTGCATTATTGTTACAACTCTTCCAACTAAAATTTAGGTGATCTCTCCAACCAGGGTTATACGTTTGTGAGTATGGGTTATGATTGGGCCTTTGGAAACTGTTTAAAGCATGGGCTTATTCATGGAGGCATTCCTTGAAAAAAGGCAACAGTAGAAAGCAGATGGGAAAAATAGAGACTAGAAAAAGAAACAGCCGAGGGAAAGGAAGAAAAATAAGGAAGAGCAAACAGACGAGGGGGAGAGAAGACACAAGGACTGGTGCCTTTGCACTGAGAAGTAGATGCTTCACAGCAGCTGCCACCAGGCTTCCCAGCCGCCGCCACAGCAACACCACAACGCCACTGTCAACTCTAATACCACCAAGGCCACCGCCAGGTTAGCCATCTCCCATCATCTTATTTAGGGTGATAATACCTTCCCTTTATGAAACCAATCCCCGTGTCCGATCTCTAAGACCAGTCAGGTTTCCTAGTAACCAAAATACTAGGTGGTGACTCCCATTTCCTTTGCCACTGACAAAGGACAATAATTCCTTGTCTCCCCATACTTTCCAGGTACGAGATAGATACATATACATACATGAGGGTGGACGATATTCGCGACGCCACACACGTGCGACAATCTTCTTCAAACCTTTTGTAATATGTACAATGGTCTGAGATAAGTTTGTTGTACCCAAGGCTAATTATGAAGGAATCGAATCTCTTATACCAACACCTTGGCGTTTGTTTGAGACTGTATAAAGATTTGTTCAACCTGCAAACCAAGTTCTCCTTGCCTGTTTCAGCAAAACCTTCTGCTTAGAGCATATAATTTCTTCTTCAAGTTCTCCAAGAAGAAATGCAATTTTCACATCTAACTGCTCTAAGTAAAGATAAAATATAGCACACATCAGCAAGACTACTTTGATTGTAGTAAGTTGTACCATCAGAGAAAATATTTAATTGAAATCTATTTCTTCTTTCTAAGCATATCCTTTCACCACCAATCTTGCAAAATATTGTTCCACTTGATCATTGTCATCACACCTTATCTTATAAACCCATTTGTTGCCAATGGCCATCCTTCCTTGTGGTAATGGAACAAAATCCCAAAAGTTATTTTTGTGTAGAGCTTTAATCTCCTCTTGCATTGTTGTCATCCACATAGATACATCTATGCTTTTTATAGCCTCATAGAAAGTTGATGGTTCTCCATTCTCTGTTAGAAGACAATATGCAATGTTGCTCTCAGTAACATATTCTGAATGTCAGGCAGGTGGTTTTCTTTCACGAGTTGATCATCGAACTTCGGGAGTTTCAGACTCTATCTATTCTTGTTCTTCATGCTCTAATGCAGCTTTAGAAGAAGTATGATTCTAGGTATTTTCCATCTAGATTGTTGTAATCTCCTTTAAAATGCTATTATTTTCTTCCATTTGCTTTTTATCTTCTGCAAATATGACATCTTTGTTGATGACTACCTTGTAGGCAGTGGGATCCCACAAGTGATACCCCTTCACTTCATCAGCATATCCCAAGAATACATATTTTCTAGATTTTGAATCCAGCTTACTAACTTCTTGAGTATTATACATCACGTACACATTACTTCCAAAAATATGCAACCAAGAATAATCACCTGGCTTCCCAGTCCACATCTCCATTAGTGTCTTCAGCTCAATTGCAGTTGATAGAAATCGATTTATCACATAACAAGCAATATTAAATGCTTCTGCCCTGAATGGCTTTCCTAGACCTACAGCCTTCAACATTGCTCTTGTTTTTTCTAATACAGGTTTGTTCATCCGCTCTACCACTCCATTTTGTTGTGGAATGTATGTCATTGTGAACTGCCTTTTGATACCTTCATGTTGACAAAAGTTATCAAATTCATCATTGGTATATTCTCCTCCATTATGAGTCCTCAAACACTTGATCTTCCTTTCATATTCAAGTTCTACCCGCGCTTTGAAGGTTTTGAAGACTACGAGCACATCTGCCTTACTTTTAATTGGATACACCCAACATCTCTTGGAGAAGTCATCTATAAATGATACGAAGTATCTTGCTCCTCCCATGGATACAACCAGTGCTTGCCAAACATCAGAGTGAATCAAGTTTAAGATACATTTGCTCTTAGTTGTTGATGTGCCAAACTTTAACCTATGTTGTTTACTTGTAACACAATGCTCACAAAAGGGTAGAGTAACCTTTGTAAGTCCAGGGAATAACTTTTGATTAGAGAGAATTTTCAAACCTTCCTCTAACATGTGGCCTAGTTTTTTATACCACATCATCATCTTCTCTTCTGCAGGACTGACTGATGCGATTGACACCTCTGTCTCATGATGTGTTTCTCACATTAACACAAACAAGTTTGTAACTATCTTTCTTGCCTTTAAAACCACTAGCACTCCTTTAATAATTTTCATGATTCCATTGTCTGTTTGAATCTTATAGACATGACTATCAAATTTTCCCACGGACAAAAGATTCTTCTATAAGCCTTTCACATGTCACACTTCTAAAATAGTACGAATTAAGTTATCATACATCTTTAACTTGATAGTGACAATGCCAGCAATCTCTAAAGCATGATAATTACCCATGAACACTAAGCCTTCAGATATGGGTTCATATGTATGAAACCAATGTCGATTAGGAGTCATATGCCATGTTACTCCTGAATCCATTAACCAAACATTATGAGCTCTTTTCTATCAGTAGAGATTGTTATTGCTTCATAATATAAGACATCCCTATCTTTTGAGGTGGTTGCAACGCATCTTTAAGGTTTTGATAACTTTGTAGTGTTATTTATGCCCTTTTTAAACCAACAACCCCTTTTAAAATGCCCTTTTCTGCCATAGTTGTAGCATTTCACAGTCTTCTTACTTCTTGATTTGGACCTCTCTTTCTTGAAGATACTAGAGATTAATGGAGCAGATACTACAGCATCAAGAGAAAATATACAAGATCTTGTAGTTATTATATTTCATATATGTTATGTTATTATATTTCCTATATGTTATGTCTATTTTCTATTTTAGATGATCATGTAATTATTATTTATTTCCTTCATAACCAAGGACAAAATCAAATCTAGTAGCTGCCATGTTAGGAATTTGATTATAGCCAATATATACTTGTACTCTGCCATCAGTAAATTTATGATTGAGAGATTATACTTCTTTAAATTTCTACATGGTATCATAGCTAGGTTTCTATCATTAATTGAGCATTAGTCTCTGCTTTTATGGAAGAATTTTCTACAGTCACTATGGAAGAAAGTTCTAACTCAAAGGTAACTCCTTTTTTCAACAATAATACTAATGACACCAATATTGCTTAATGATTGAGTTCAGTATTACTAAATGAATTCAATTATCTTCCTTGTTTAAGAGCCATCACTATTACTCTCGGTGAAAAATCAAAATTGGGATTCATTAATGGTTCATTTTGGTCTCCAGATGTGGACTCTCCCGAATATGAAATATGGTTATCCAAAGATCAGTTGGTGATGTCTTGGATGCTTAATTCTATGGAATGAAATTTGGTTGAAATTTTCAGCTACTCTGAATCTGCACATGATCTTTGGAATGTCATTCGCGACATGTATGGCAACCAAAACAATGCAGCATGGATTTTTTCATATTCACTATGAAATTGCAAATCTTTATCAAGACAATAGACCATTTGTTCAACTATTGGGAAATTTGAAAAGTCTATAGAATGAACTAGAGATTTATCATCCTCATACCTATGATGTTGCTGTCTTACAAAGAAAAATAGAGGAAGACAAAATTTTCTAGCTCTTGGCAAGCCTTGGTTCTAACTTTGAAGATCTGCAGAGCCACATCCTATTAAACCCAGAACTGTCATCTCTGCAGTCAGTTAAAACAATGGTTCAGCGTGAAGAAATCCGCAGGAAGGTGATGAATCATGAAACTCAGTCTAGAACAACAGTTACCCATGGTTATCATGTCAAGACAATACCCCATAATGAGAACTCCAGTTCTAGTATGCCCGAGCATGCTTGTTTATCAAAACAAGCAGGTAATGACAAATCATTCTGGGGAAACATTCTGAATTGAAGTGTAACTACTGTCATAATATTGGACACCTCACTGACCGGTGTTGGCAGCAGCATCCAGAACTCAAACCCAAATTTTCTAATGAGCAAACATGACTCTAGAAGAGAATGAACTATAAAGCACATTTGACATATTCAACTCTGTCAACTGATAACTTCACTGCCAACCCCACTACCTTTATACAAGATTTTACAAATTATCTGCAAGACAAACACAACCATAGGAAGATACAGTCTGGAATCACTAGAACTGTTGGACAGAAACAGCATCAACAGAACTCAACTGCATTGATCAGTCACCTCACGGATTTTCTAGAAGAGACAGACATAAACACCAGCCAAGGTATTCTAACTACTTTTATGACTGCATTAGAACTTGATAATATGCATGATCTTTGGATTGTTGATTCTGGAGCCACTGATTATATGTCAAACAAGTTGATAAATTTCTCTAACCTTGAAAGATTTGTTTCTCCTGCCTTCGTTTCGATAGAAAATAGGAAGGGGTCTCCTGTGAAGGGTAAGGGAAAAATTAAGATTGTCTCTGAAATCATGTCTGATGTTCTATATGTTACTTCTTTTCCTTTTCAATTACTCTCAATCAGTAAGATAACTTCTACTTTTAATTGTGATGTAATTTTCATTCATCATAAGGTTATTTCAAGACCGATTAACCAAGAAGACGATTAGTTAAGGTTTTTTTTCTACATGGTCTCTACTATTTTTTTCAGCATAATCGCGTTCCCAAAAGCCTTTAGATTAGTTTCAAAATATCATATGAGTCACTCCTATGGCATCGTTGTTTAGGACATCCGTCAGATTATGTACTTAGCAAAATAAATTCAGTTTCCATCTCGAAACCTCTTAAATGTGAGATTTTCCATTTTTCCAAATCGTCTAAACTTCCATTTAATAATTCTACTACACATGTATCTCATGTGTTTGAACTTATACACTCAGATGGTTATAAATATTTTGTAACCTTTATTGATGATTTTTCTAGAGTCACATGGGTGTATTTGTTAAAGGCTAAGAATGATATGTTTTCCTGCTTTCAAGATTTTCATACGTTAATTAAAAATCAATTCTCCAGTCATCTTACAACATTCCGATCAAATAATGGCTAAGAATACATGTCCAAAGACATGACACATTATTTACATTCTAATGGTTTATTGCATCAGACTAGTTATGTTGGTACACCACAACAAAATGGAGTCTATGAACAGAAAAATCATGATCTACTTATAATGTTACAAATGCATGTTCCAAAGGGGTTTTGGTCATACAGTGTTCTTACGGCTGTCTATCTCATAAATCGCTTACCCAGCTGCATGTTGGATTTTAAAGCTCCTCTTGAAGTTTTGCAGGTTACAAGTCCTAAATTGGCACATTGAAAGGTATTTAGATGCTTATGTTTTGTGCACTTACCCCATCAAAACAGGACAAGCTTGATTCCAGAGCTGTTAAATGCATCTTCTTGGGGTATTCTCAAACAAAAAAGGGATACAAATGTTATGATCCCTCATAAAAGAAAATGTACATTTCAAGAGATAATAGATTTTCTGAAGATATTCCTTATTACCCTGCCACAACTCAAGAAAAGGATGATTTTAACTTGTTTTCGCTGCCTAGTTCCAGTTATTATGATTAGAATGTATGTTCTATGCCACAACAGGTTCCTGAAGTTCCAAATATTAGAGTTTAGCCCGTTATTGATCAATCTCCTTCCACCACTACTGCAGATCTTTTGGGTGCATGTCCAGCACCTGATGTTCTTCAGCCCAATATAGAAGCCCTTGTTATTCAAGGTCATGAAGTTCCTAGAAGAATGCCGCACAGAACACGTCAGCCTTCTCCCGGATTACAAGAGTATGTAACATATATTGTCAAGCATCCAGTCTCGAAAGTTCTGTCATATGATAAATTGTCCTTAGATCACCTAGCTTCCCTCATCTTCATCTCTAAAGCACTTAAACCCAAGTCATTTCAAGAAGCTCAATCCTGCTGTATGGCAGCAGGCTATAACAAAAGAATTGAGTGCACTTGCTGATAATCAAACATGGAGCATCATACCTCTTCCTGCAGGTAAACATGCAGTTGGTTGCCGCTGGATTTTCAAGACAAAATTCAATGTAGATGGAACAATTGAAAGGCATAAAGCCCGGCTTGTAGCTCAAGGGTTCTCGTAGAAATTTGAAATCAACTACAAGGAAATCTTTGCTTCAGTTGCGAAAATGACTATTGTCCGTGTCTTGTTATCAGTGGCAGTTAATCAAGGCTGGTCATTGTATCAAATGGATGTACACAATGCATTCCTGCATAGAGAACTTGAAGAGGAAGTATTCATGAAGCTACCCCCAGGACATCCACAAAGTCACTCTCCTAACCTGGTCTACAAACTTCACAAATCCATCCATGGATTGAAACAGAGTCCACGAGCATGACATGCAAAATTAAGTGTTGCTTTACAGACACATGGTTTCACAAGAAGAATGATGACTCTTCACTGTTTATTCAACAGAATTCTACAGACAAGTTGATTGTGCTTGTATATGTAGATGACTTAATTATTGACACGATCAAAAGATTAATGTCTTATCCCAAGTGCAGGATTGTCGAAATAATAAATAACCCGGCAAGACCGGGGTCGAACCACAAAGAGGTGAACTATATAAAATTATAAACAATAAATGAGAAGGAGTTGAAGAGAACTTTTGAGATGTGATATTGATGTAAGGATTAAACAACGATAAAACAAATATTAAGGTTAGAGGATCTACTAATGGTATTTCAAATAAGTATAATATAAACTCTTTTAATTACTCAACTGGAAACCACACACAAAGGAGGTTCCAATTGGATTATAAATTATTAACATGATTATAATAATTATCATATTTGAGTAATACCAATACTTGTAAATGTGGTTAGGTATTCATGGTGATAGCTTATGTTAACAACAAATCAAGTTCCTTTCATAACACAGGTGTCGGTTATACCATACAGTTGGTTATGAAAGGATCAAGTACTTGTTGTACCACGAGTTGTACAACACAAATCTAGATTAACAATTTAACAAGCAAGGCATTAAAAGTAAGTAAGATAACAAATACAAAACATGTTAGTATCAAACATTAAAGTCCATGTTAAGTTTATACTATACGTATTCTTTCACCATTAGTGTACCCTTTTCAGATTGACAAAATAAACTTAACTAAATATAATGAAGATGAGAAACATAAACAAAATATATAAAAAAAAACATAATAATGATATACATTAACTAAGTAAAGGAAAGGAAATGAAAAGCATAAACAAGAGATTAATATAACATGAAATAAAACTTGAACATTACAATATATAAAGAAAGAGAGCAAGAACAAGATCTTGATCTGAAAACCAAGATGCCTAAATTTATGGCAAATGCCTCCTTTTATCAGAACTATTGATTTGATGACTAATTGTTAAGTGGGTGGCTACCTCTTTGACTTGGTGATAACTCTTATCTTCTTGTCTGAACAAAAGTCATTACTAACATGAGAATTTGAACAGATAGTATTCATGAAAATTCTGGGAAATTATCTCAGCTTTCCATGAAAACAAGTGTCGCACCCTTGCGGCAGAGCGCGGCGTCGCGGCGACCCTCAATTGATTTCGGGTTGTTTCTTTTATTTTTTGTGTAAAAGGGAGTCGCCACCTAGTATTTGGTCACTAAGAACCCTAACTGGTCTTTCAGAGATTCTAAGGTAAGGGACTGGTTTCGTAAAGGGAAGGTATTAGCACCCCTAGTACGCCCTACCTAAGGTAAGCTACTTGGTGTTTGGTTTGCTTTATAATTGCTATAGTGTTGGTGTTTTCTAATCCCATCAGTTTTTCTAGGTTTGATTCAAACTAAATTTATTAAGATAGAAATCCAAGGAAGTTCCATGTGCTTTAAAAGCTCATTTTTCCCTTAGTTTTTCAAGAGTTTGCGACTTGTAAATCGCAAGGAGGAGGGACAAAAATTTAGAAATCTAGGGTGCTTTAAAAACTTATTTTTTTTTGTCTTAGTGTTTTATACTCTCACGGCTCGTAAACCGTGGAGTAAAAAAAATTAAAATGTCCTCGATTATAATCAAGGCTTCTTTCAAGGATGTGTGCAGATTTATTATTCCTAGAAAATTATTTTGGATATTTACCACTCCGGGTTTCTTTATCCAAATATTAACAGTGAATAATAACAAATTATTCCCAATAATATTTTGGATATTCGTCCTTTAAGG